>Ga0114951_10001468_pt1 | contig 29097 bp, 21 predicted proteins | sample AM7aDNAmetaG_FD_88677 | JGI IMG/M metagenome (GOLD analysis project Ga0114951, IMG submission 88677) | Freshwater microbial communities from Finland to study Microbial Dark Matter (Phase II) - AM7a DNA metaG | ecosystem: Environmental > Aquatic > Freshwater > Lake | place: Finland: Lake Alinen... | reverse complement strand
GCTCGAACGCATGACGCGCTTTTGACAGCCATCGCCTCAGCGCTCGACGCCGTTACGCCGCAGGACAGCCAGGGCTTTTTTCGTCACTGCAACGTAGGTGTAAAATGTTAATATGCTCTAAAGCCCACACTACACGATTTTCCACATCAGCGAATGGTGAATTTCCGTCATTCGTTCGCCATTGTTCATTCGTCATTCCCGTCATGGCACATCCATCCCCCGGAGCCCGTGCAATGTAAGGTTGGGTTCCGGGAAGCCGTCGTTGGCCGGCCGGATCGAGATGGCGTCGCGCTTTTCAACGTGCCCGTCCACGAAGAGGAAGTTCCGGCTCCCCTGCCAGTTCCACCATCCGTTGTCGCCCGAGATGCGCTCGTGATTGCTCAACCACTCCCCCGCCATCACCTTTTGTCCCGGCGACCTCACGCGCGAAAGGTGCTGCGGCACGGAAGGAATCACCGGCGTCAGGTCGCCGCGAAGGTCGGGCGTCGGCCCCGAATAGGTCTGCTTCATCGTCGTCATCGCGTCGATCTGATCGGGCGTATGATAAAAGGCAAGCGTGTAGGAATAGGAGGTGTCGGCATATTTCTGATGCGAAGTCGTATCCACCGGGCACCAGAAAGTCTTCTGCTCCTGCGCAACATATCCATTCAACAGCGGACGCCACCCCCGCCCCATCCACAGCCAATAGCTCGGGACTGCGCTCACCGGGTCGTCGGCGATGGGGAAGACCTCGGAGTAATCGGAGAGGTACATCTGGAAGGCGAAGCCGATCTGCGCCAGGTTTCCCGCGCAAGCGGTTTGGCGAGCTTTCGAGCGCGCCCCCTCCAGCGCTGGGAGCAGCAGCGCCGCTAGAATGGCTATGACCGCAATCACCACCAGGAGTTCTATCAGCGTAAATCCGCATACTGCATGGCGCGCTTCTTTCACGGCAATCCTTTGCGCTGTGGACTTCTGTTCTTTCGGGCGCGAAGGGAGGCACGTTATCATATCCGACCCATCGCCTCAACTATTCGCTCAATCCCCTTGACGCAGGCCGATTTGCGGCCTATTAGTTAAGTAAGGAGTGTAAGGACTGATTAGGAGGGCGTACCATGAATACGACACTGACAAGAGAGATGACCGCCGAGCAGCAGGAACTGCTGGCCCTTTGCAGAAGGTCATACAGGCAGCACGGTTCCGAACCGGAGGAACTCCAGATGGAAATGCTCTATCCGGTTTTCCAGCCGGAACATGACCGCGTGCTGCTGGTTTCCGGACACTCTCACCCCTCCATCGTCGCGGCGGCGTATTTCCGGCGCGATGGGACGCCGATCCATTTCGAGGATTGGCGGTCGGGCGAGAGCTTCCATAACCTGGCCTGACATCATGTGGGCCGCTGAGATGGCTTTCTGCTACAAAGCGAGCGCGGCTCCGATGAGGAGCGCCGCTCCTGCGCCCAAAAGGACGTTGCGGGTCTTATGACCCTGCTGAGGGAGGCGGGCACCTGCTCCTTCGGGAGGTTCGCCAAAGGCAGCGTCGGCGGGAGAGCGCGGGCTGTCAGCCATTTGCAGCGTGAACTCCGCCCGCGGGCGGGGAAGTTCGGCGCCCTCGCTGCTGATCTGGCGAGGCTCAACCATGAGTATGTGTTCCGGGTCCGTGGCTTTGCTCTTGAGCAAATAATCTCTTACGCAGGCCGCTCGCTGATAGGCAAGACGGCGAAGATCATCCGGGCTGATCTGTATCGCGCCGATGATGAGTCTTTCCATCTCCTCAGCCGGGGCGCTCTTGGTGCCCCCGAGGAACCCTTTTGGCTTTTCCGGAATGGCGACGGAGTCATAGACCTTCTTGAGATACCGCTCGTACTCCCCCGGCTCAACCTGAATATCGGAAAGCGGCGGGTTCCCGCTGCTCTTGCCAACCATCTCGCGCCGCTTCTCGACCTTCAGCATGTCCGAGAGGAACTGCTTGCGCAGCGCCTCCGAATCCGGCCCGGCGACAGTCTCCGTCCGTATCTCGAAGCGCAGCGCCGGGCGGTCGGCGAGTATCCGGGCGATCTTATCGAGCTTCTTCAGTTCCTCCGGACTCAGCGTCGCGCTCCCGTAATCGAATTCAACGCGGCTCACCTCTTCGCTGCCGGCCAGGAAAGCGAAGGGGGATGTGACCGCGCGCTCGACCAGGTTGACCAGCGTCTGCAAAACGATCGGGAGCACGCGGAACTTCGGATCGTTGAGGCTGCCGCTGACGGGCACGTCCAGATTGATCTGCCCATGGCGGTCCTTGAGCAGGGCAATCGCGAACTTGACGGGCAATTTCGTGGCCGTGGGGCTGTCGACGCGTTCCCCAAGCGTCAACTGATCCAGCAGAATGCGATTCTGAGATTCCAGCTTCACCCCCTGCACGAGATACTGCAAATCGAGACGCAGGCGCCCCTTGTCGATGGGGTAGCCAATGAATTTGCCGGAGTACGGAGTCAGCGGACTGAGTTGCACATCCTGGAAGTCCACGCGCATATCGACGAACAAGTGATCCGGATTCGGGAGGAGCTTTCCGGAAATGGAGATCGGCGATTGGTTGTCCAACTGCGCGTTGAACGCGAACTGCGCCGGCTGCTCCTGTTTCCGGGGGTCCATGGAGAATCCCTGGACCGATGCCTCGATAGCGTTCAGGCCGGTGCTGAAGCTCGGCTCCAGCGACCGGTCCTGGAACTGGAAGCGCCCCTCCGTCACCGTTACCTTGCCGACTGCGACCACCGGCATGGGCGGCTTTTCGGGCGTCCGGCCGGTTGGAGCCGCCGCGGCAGGAATCGCCGCCGGGCTCTTCGGCGGAAGCGCCGCAATCAGGTTCAGTGAGTTGTCCTTATTCACGGTGACATTGATCACCGGCTTGGCCAGCGATATCTGCTCGATGCTCAGTGCGGCGGGCGGGTATGAGGCGACAATCCCGTCGACATTGAACGCGTCGAAACTGAGCATCGTCTCGGAGGTTCGCCGGTCAAGGACGCTCAGCTTGCTGAGTGAGGCGTGTCCGCGAAAGGTCGTCTGGAAGGCCCCCCCCTGCTGCGCCGCCGTGGCGTCGCCGGTCACGCTGATGCGGCCATCCGCAACGTCGGCGCGGAACATGTCGGCGTAATACGGCGCGTACTTCGGCAGAAACAGCCCCTCCAGCGCGACGTGCGCCTGAGCGGCGACGGAGTTGATGGAGAACGTTCCGGAAGTTGCCAGCGTTTCATTGGAGTCCGTCCGCATCGAGAACTTGTACCGGGCGCTCTTGCCTTCAACGGTGCTGATATTCTCGCACTCCAGGTCAATCGGAGAGAGAACGGCGCGGAACGTCCCGCCGGGCAGGTCGTCGCTGAAGACAACCTTTCCCCCCTTCAACTCGAAGCTGTCCACGTCCACCGCCGGCGCAGGCGCGGATGGCTGCGCGTCGGGCTTGGCCGCGGCAGGCGCTGAAGGCGGAAGGAGCGCAAGGAGGTTGACCACGCCATCGCGGTTGCGCGCGACGTTCAACTCCGGCTCGCGGATGAGAATTGTTTTGAAATGCGCCTGCCGTTTGAGCGGCCAGGCGGAGAACCGCAGCACGCTCGCCTCCGGCAGGCTCAGGATCGGCTTGCCGGCCAGGTCGCTGACGTGAAGGTCGGCCAGCACCGCGTCGCCGGAGAGCGTCAGGACCGGCGTGACGTTCGCGAACTGCGTGAACGTCAGATGCAACTGGCAACTCAGTTTCCCGGAATCAATGCGGAAGTTGACCGGCATCGGGATGTCCCGCATATAGCGCGGCAACTCCAGGGCATTCAGATTCAGGTCCAATGTCGTCTCCAGCGACTCCGCAAACGGGCGGCTGCTGCCATGCAGGGCGATGGCGCTGCCATCGAAGAGCGCGGAGAAGGAGGGCTGGACATCGGTGTCGATGAAATAGGGGAAATTGGAAACGGAGGGAACGCTCAGCCGAATCTGCTCCAACCGGTGCGTCGTGCCGGTGGTGTTGTCCTGGACATCGACCTCGCCGTTGCGGACTTGAATATCGTTGATCGCAAAGCGGAACGGCGCGCCCGGTTCCGCCGGCGTCTTCGGCTTCATCAGGTCGGAGAAGTTGAAAGTGGCCGGCCCCGTCCTCACGATGTGGATGGCCGGATCATCCACGTAAACCGCGGCGATCACCGGCGCGCGCTTCCAGAGAGAGGCAAGTTGCGCGTTCACGTAGATCTGCCCGACGCGGACGAACTCCTCCGCCCCCTCGCGTTCCCCGATCCGCAGCCCGCGGATGCAGAGCGAAAGCGCATAGGGATTGAAGGAGATTGCCTCGATGGTCACCGGACGCGACAGCGCCTCGGAGGCCTTCCGCGCGGCGATGGAGCGCGCGATCGGCGGCAGGAGGAGGAAAACGACTGCGTTAAATAGCGCGAAAAGCGTCGCGAGCGCGAAATAAGTCCGTTTCGCGCGACGGCTCCACAGCCTCCGGCTTATGCGTTCCGCGTGGTTCACATCAGCCCTTTTCAGATTTCGTCTTGCCTTTTGCGGGAGCTCGGCGGCGCGCAGAGGAAGTCGAGCTTGCGCGACTGCGGTTCCGTGCGCGCGGCTTCCTGGCCGGTGCGGGTTCCGCGGCAGCAGCCGGTTTCGACTCAATGGCCTTCTCGGGAGCAGCCACGGGCGCAACCGGAGCGGCCGACGCCGGGGCGGGAGCGGGAGCAGGCTTCGGCGCAACCGCAGGCGTCGGCGGTTGGACAACGACGGCAGCGGGAGCGGGCGGCGTCTGCTGGCGCGCCTGCCCATGGTCGCGAGCGGCGGAAGAGGCTTGCCCATTCGCAGGAGCGTTGCCCGCGGGCAGCGTAACGACGTAGGTGCCGCTTCGCGCATCCTCGCGCATCAGGATCAGCTTGCGCGACTGTGCGTCTCCGAGCACTTCCGTGAAGGCGCGGTAGCCGTAATCCGACTCGTTGAAGGAGGGCTGCATCCGCTTGATGGTGTCCTTCACCAGCGAGGTCTGGATCGGGTCGCGCCCTTCGCGCAGCAGCGCGCTGACAGTCTGGACGACCAGCTTCATCAGCGATTCCCTGTCACCGCGGACGCCCTGCGGTCCGGCGGGCTTCTCGGCGACAACGTGGCGGTCGAGCGATTCGTAGAAGATGAATTCGTCGCAGTTGGAGACCAGCAGGTTCGAGGTGCTTCCGCGCAGGCCGAGGCCGATGACGCGTTTCCCGTTCTCGCGGAGCTTCGAGACCAGCGGCGAAAAATCGCTGTCGCCGGACACGATCACAAACGTGTCGATGTGCTCCTTCGCGTAGCACAAGTCCATCGCGTCCACGCAGAGCCGGATATCGGCGGAGTTCTTGCCGCTGTCGCCGCGCCGGGGAATTTCGATCAGCTCGATGGCCGCCTCGTGGAACGGCTTGGTGTAGGAGCCGAAGCGCGACCAGTCGGCATAGGCGCGCTTGACCAGCACGTTGCCGATTTCCAGCAGGCGCTGGAGGACTTTCTGGATGTCGAAGTGCGCATCGGCGCGGCCCCGCAGGCCCAGCGCGATGTTTTCGAAGTCGATGAAGAGCGCCAGGTCATGCCGTTCGCCTTGAGCCATGAAAATCTCCTGAAAAGAGTAGGTTAATAGGACGATAACAGGCCCGCGCGGGCCTGTCAACGCCCAGTCGCCGCTCTCACCTTGCGAAGGCTCGTTTGGCCCTTCGCAAGGTTGGTTGGCGCGGGGAGAACCTTGCGAAGGATTAGACGAACCTTCGCAAGGTCCATTCCGCCCTCCCGCGCGCAACTTGGCCGTTCCGACTCGCTTGACACTCTCTGGAAAAGCGCGGTATAAGCATGAACAGGCGTTCACAATGGTTGCGGTGCATTACATGCCTTCAATGAAATCGACGCTGCGGTGGATTTTCCTGGCGCTCCTGGCCGCGGCCGCCGCGTGGTACGTGACGGGGCATCGGGAGTCGCTGCTTTCGTTGCGATCGATTCCCCCCATTTCCCTGGCGCTGCTGCTCTGCCTGGCGCTTTCGGAGGAACTGCTTCAGGGAATGCAACTCAGGCAGTTCTGCGCGGCCTTCGACCTGACGCTGACCTTCCGGGAGTGGTTCGGGCTGACGGCATGCAACGACCTGTACGACTATTTCCTGCCGGGCCGCGCAGCCACCGGGGCCCGGGCCTATTACCTGAAGAAGCGCGGGCTCGCCTACACGCATTTCGGCTCGATGTTCGTCGTTGCGAACGTTCTGAACCTGAGCCTCTTCTCGCTGGTCGGCGCAGGCGCCTGCCTGCTCTGGGAGTCGCGGGCGAGCGGCGCGGCCCTCCTGCTGCTTGCCGTGCCGATCGCCGGCGCATCGGCCTTGATCCTGTTGCCGCGGATCGGCAGGCGTCTCCCGTTGGGACGGTTCAAGGAGAGGATCGCGGCATTCAGCGGCGGAATGGAGCGCCTGTACCGGCGGAGCGGTCTTCTCCTCTCCGGAACGGCCGTTCAATTGCCCAAGATCGCGGCCGCCGCCGCAGGCTATTTCGTATGCTGCCGCGCGATCGGCGCGGAGATCACTTTCCTCCAGGCGCTGATTGTGCAATGCGTCGGAGCGTTCGCCATCCTCCTGCCGCTGACCCCCGGAGGACTGGGGATCAAGGAGGGTTTCGTTTCATACACGAGCTCTCTCATCGGACTGCCCGCGGAGATCGCGCTGCTGGCGGCGCTGGTCCAGCGCGCGGCATCCATGGCCGTCGTCTTCGGTTGCGGGCTGTATTACAGCCACTCGCTGACGCGCGAACTCGGCGCAGGCGCTTGATCCGGTCGCGCCGGGGACGTCGGCGGTTTTCTCACTCCTGATTTCGGTGCTGCGGAATTATGGAAGATCGCGCGAAAATATTGATCATCTCCGTCTCAGGGATGGGAGATTCCCTCCTGGCCACCCCGGCAATGGAGGAGCTCCGCCGCCTGAGGCCGCAGGCGACAATTGACCTGCTCACCGACGGCTCCGGCACCTGCTCGATGCTCCAGGGGAATCCCAGCCTCAACCACATCTTCGACCTGGGGTACAGCCAGGGCTTCCGCAACGCGTTCGGAGTGGTGATGGAGTTGCGCCGCAGGCGGTACGACGTTTCCATCACCGTGTACCCCTCCAACAAGCCGCACTTCGGCATACTCGAACGGCTGATCGGCGCGCAGACGCGGGTGGCGCATTCCTACCCCGACGCCCCGGCCCCCACCATGGAATGGCTCCGCACGCACAGCGTCCCGGCCGCGGGGGAACTGCACCAGATCCGCCAGAACCTCCGGCTGGTCAACACCGACTCCGACGCCACGGGAGAGTTGCCCCGGCCGCGGATATACCTGACCGCCCAGGACCGCGCCTTCGCCGAGGAGCTCTGGCAGCGCGCAGCCCCCCTGCGGCCCGCCATTGCCGTGCATCCCGGCTCCGGCGACAAGCCCGGACGGCGGCAAAAGGCGAAACGCTGGCCGCTGGAGAATTACGTGGAGACGATCATGCGGCTGAGGCGGGAATTGAACGCGTCCGTCTTCATGCTCACCGGTCCCGACGAGGTCTCCCTCCTGCCGCAGTTGGTGCAATCGGTGGAGCGGGAGGGGCTGGACCACGTCCACTTCCCCCAGGCGCCTATCCGCCAGATCGCCGGGCTGATCGAACGTTGCGACCTGCTTCTCTGCAACGACAGCGGCATCATGCACATCGCCTCGGCGCTGCACACCCCCGTGCTGGCGCTCTTCGGCCCCACCAGTCCGAAGAACACCGCGCCGGTCTGGCCCGGCAGCAAGGTTCTGGTCGGCGGCAGTTGCGCGCGCATCCCCTGCTATCGCTATCCGTTCCACACGGCCAATTCATCCATCGAGTGCAAACACCCCGTCTGCTGGGGCAGCCTGACCCCCTCCGTGGTCGTGGCTGAAATCCGCACGCTCTTGAACGCACCACGAGGGTAGGAGCATGCCCCTGCCATCCCTGCACTCCCTGAAGCTCCGGTACGGCGCGCTGCTGATTGCGCTCCTCACCCTCCTGTACGCCCTGCTGCAGAACGGCTACTGGTCGGCCAGCGGCGATTCGGAAGTCTACATGGGCGCGGCGCGCAACCTGCTGGCCGGCAACGGATACACCTTCGACGGAGCCCCCATCGTCCATTATCCCCCCGGCTGGGCGCTGATCCTCGCCGGCATCCTCCACTTCACGACGAGCTTCTGGGTCTTCAACGCCGTGGCCAAGCTGCTGCTGCTCGGCGCGGCGCTCATGTATTACCTGCTCCTGCTTCGATTGACCACGCCGAGGCGAGCCTTCCTCTGCGTCTTCACCAGCGCCACGCTCTGGTGGTGGTTCTCCAACGCCTATCTGCTCTACAGCGAGAGTATCTTCCTGCTTTTGCTGGCGACCGCGCTCTTTCTGGCCCGGCAAGTCGTCGAAGGGCGCGGCGAGTGGTGGCGCATGGCGCTAGTGGCGCTCCTGTGCGCCTCCCTTGTCGCCATCCGGTGGCTTGGGCTTCTCGCCGTGGCCGGCGTCGCGGCCATGCTGCTCTCGGGGGAGTTCTGGCCCCGGCGGAACCGCCAATGGCTCTGCCTCTGGCTCAGCCTAGCCGCCACCTTCGCCACCTTCGCGATCCTCTATGGCGCCACGGTGGGGCTGGAAGAGAACAACCCCATCGTCTGGACCACCTACCGCTTCCCCCTCAACAGCGGTGGGTCCGTCCTCAATCAACTCGGGAACCTCTCCAATGCGGGTCTCTGGATGGCCGACATTCTCTGGCCGACGACGAAACGGATCGTCTGGAGCCCGGCGCTGCTGACGACGGCGATCCTCGCGGGCTGGTTCCTCTGGCCCTTCATCCTCACATTCACCGTCGCAGAGGCCCGGCGGAAGCAATGGCTGATGAGCGGCGTTCTCCTCTACCTCGTGGTGCTCATGGGCCGCTGGGACATCCCGGAGGGAAGATACCTCGTGCCGTTCATTCCGCTGTTCCTGCTGGCATTCTGGAACGGCCTCGACCTCGTCGCCGACTGGCTGCGGAGCGAGCACTCCTTCCCGGCGTTGCGCTGGAAGTCCGCGGCGCTCGCCGTGGTGATCGGCTCCGTCCTCTTCTGCAACCTCACGCTGTACGCCATCGACATGGTTGTGATGCGCTCGCGGAATTTCTATTCCGTCTACCTCGCGGGGGAGTATGAGCCGCTGATCGCCATCTCGCAATATGTCCGCCGGAACATTCCGCCGGAGGAAATCATCGCCCTCAACGGATTGTACGACAACATGCTGATACTCACCTACAACAAGGTGGGAATGGCAACCTCCGCCATGATGACCGACCACATCATCGTCCCCACGCCGGGGCGGGTCGGGCTGTATGGCCCCTCGCCGCAACTGGTGAGGTGGGCCGAGAAGCGCGGCATCCACTATTTCCTTCTCCGCTCCCCCATCTCCCCCTGGCGGCTCTGGCACTTCCGCGTGCCCGCGCTGCAACGATGGCTGACCGGGCAGCGGAACATTCCGACGAATCCGTACTGGGTGCTGTATCGCATAGAGAATGGCAAGGCGATCGAGATCCGCGATATTCCGCCTGCCCCGCCCGTGACGCACATGCCGCCCCCCGTCCAGCATGGCATCGACCGCACGCAGCTCCAGCAGGCATTCCAATGAGAATCCTCCACCTCCAGTATGATCATCCTCAGAATCCCTGGCTGGGCGGGGGCGGGGCGAAGTACGTCCATGAAATCTACCGCCGTCTCTGCCGACGCCACGAGGTGACCGTCATGACCGGCGGTTGGCCCGGCGCGCCGCGCGAGCAGGTCATCGACGGCGTCCGCTACCTCCACGCCGGGCCCGGCCTGGGGCGCATCCAGAGCCAGATTTGTTACGGCGTCCGCGCGGGGCTGCGCGCGCTGAGGAGAGACCACGACCTCCTCGTGGACAGCGTCAGCCCCTTCTGCCCGACCTTCGCCGGGACGCTCACGCGCGGACCTTCCATCGCCGACATCGGGCTGGACCTGTACGGCTCGGCGCGCAGGTTCCGAGCCCTCAGCCCTATCCTCACTGCGCTCCTGCGCCGGAACCTGCGAGGGCATCGCCACTTCATCGCCGTCGCCCCAGGTCTGGAGCGGCTGCTGCGCGAGAAGCTGGGAAACGGGATTGACGTCCGCGTGGTCCCCCTCGGCGTGGATCAGGAGTTGTTCGCGCTGGAGAGCGAGGAAGCGCCCTGCCTCTTGTTCCTCGGGCGGTTGGACATCGAGCACAAGGGACTGGACTGTCTCCTCGACGCCTACTCCCTTTTCAAGCAACGCCACCCCCGGATCGGTCTGGTGATTGCCGGTTCCGGCCCGGAGGAGCAGAAACTTCGCCGGATGGCTGAGGAGCGCGGTCTCGGGCAGGCGATCACCTGGGCAGGCTGGGTCACCGGTTCCGCCCGGAGCGACCTCCTGCGACGCTGTTTGGCCCTGTGCATCCCCTCGCGGCGCGAAGGATGGCCCATCGTCGTGAATGAAGCGGGCGCTTGCGGCAAGCCCGCCATCGGGTTCAACACGGTGGGGGTGTGCGACGTCATCCGTGACGGCGAGACGGGCCTCCTCGTGCCCTATGAGGACACCCCCGCACTCGCCGACGCGATGGGACGCCTCGTCGATGACGCCCCCCTGCGCCACACCCTCGGCCACAACGCCCGACGCTGGGCCGAACAGTTCACCTGGGATCGAACCGCCGAAGGATACGAGCGCTACTATGAAGAGGTAGTCGCGCGCTGGCGAAGTCGGTGACGGTGGAGCGCGCTGCTTGTCCCTGCCAATCGCCGCGGTTGTAGGGGCAAGACATGCCTTGCCCCCGTCAACAAGAAGTCATTGCGAGGAGTTCCCCGCCCTGAGCGAAGTCGAAGGGCAGGGAAACGACGTGGCAATCTTCTGCTTTTCCGTTAGGCCGCTCGGCCTCGCAATGACCATTTATCCATGCCTGCGGGGCTGTTGAAGAAGCCCCGCAAACGCACCCGATCGCATGGTCAATGCATAAATGGCGCGAGCTTCTCGGTCTGCGCACGCGGGTTTGATAACCCGCGCTACACTTTTTCAACAGCCCCCTGCCCCCTTTTCCTCCTCCTCCGCTTGCAATCCCTGCCCAGTTTGCCTATATTTTGGCTTCAATCTATGTGCGCAACTTGCGCAAATAATACAGGCAAAAGGAGAACCGGATGAGAAGCACGAAGTGGATGGCCTTGGCGCTGCTGTGCGCCGTCGCGTTTGCGGCCTCGCTGTTTGCCGCAGCGGAAGCAACTCCCCCAAAGCAGATCACGCTGACCTATTCGATCTTCTTCCCCGCCATGCACAAAAACACGCTGCTGGCGACCGACTGGGCCAAGGAGATCGAGAAGCGCACCGACGGGCGCGTGAAGATCACCCTCTTCGCCGGCGGCACCCTGACCCCGGCGGACAAGTGCTATGACGGCGTGGAGAAGGGAATCTCCGACATCGGCATGTCCGTGCTGGGCTACACGCGCGGCAAGTTCCCGCTCTCCGAGGTGATCGACCTGCCGCTGGGCTACACCTCGGGCGCCGAGGCCACGGAACTCATCAACGCGTACTACCAGAAGTTCCAGCCGAAGGAATTCGATAACGTCAAGATCATGTACCTCCACGCGCATGGGCCGGGGTTCCTCCACACCAAGAAGCCGGTGACGTCGCTGGAGGACCTCAAGGGAATGAAGATCCGCTGCACCGGCCTGGCCGCGAAGATCGTCGAAGCGCTCGGCGGCACCCCCGTGGCGATGCCCATGGGCGAAACGTACGACGCGCTCAGCCGCGGCGTGGTGGATGGCTCGATGGCCCCCCAGGAGTCGCTGGAGGGGTGGCGCTGGGGCGAGGTGGTCAAGGACTCCACCGAGTGCTACGGCGCGGCCTATTCCACCGCCTTCTTCGTCGCGATGAACAAGGACAAGTGGAACGCGCTTCCCAAGGACATTCAGCAGATCATCGAAAAAGTGAACCAGGAGTGGATTCCCAAGACCGGCAAGGGCTGGGACGAGATGGACGCCAGCGGCAAAGCGTTCACCGTCGCCCGGGGGAACAAGATGATCGCGCTCACCCCCGAGGAGAACGCGCGCTGGGCCAAGGCGGTGCAGCCGATTCTGGATGACTACGCCAAGCGGATGAAGGAAAAGGGACTCCCCGGCGAAGAAGCGCTGAAGTTCTGCCAGGAGTTCATGAAGAAGTCCACCGCGCCCAAGGCCGGTGAAGCAAAGTAGACCCGTCGGTTGCAGGGGCGCAGCATGCTGCGCCCTTGCCTCTCTTGTGCAAGGTGGACTGATGACGCGCATTTTGGCCATCGTCTTGAAGAGCAGCCGAGTGCTCCAATGGATCGCAGGCGCAAGCCTGGTGTTCCTGATGGTGCTGACGATCTGCGATGTCCTGTTGCGGACAATGTTCAGCGCCATCCCCCACGCGGCCGGCTTCGACTTCCTGAGGAGCTGGATCAAGCCGATCCCCGGCACCTACGAGTTGGTCGGGTTTGCCGGAGGCATCGCCATCGGGCTGGCCATGCCCTTCACCTCCTGGGTGCGCGGCCATGTCTTCGTGGACACCTTCCTCACCCCCCTGCCGAAACGCGTCCAAATGGGGATACATATCACCACGCGGCTCATGTCCGCCGGACTCTTCCTGCTGCTCGGCTGGAACTTGATCCGCTTCGGTCTGGACCTGCGCGCCTCCGGCGAGGTCTCCCTGACGCTGCAACTCCCCTTCTACCCCATCGCGTTCGGCCTGGCGCTCGCCTCATTCGTCCAGGTCGTCGTGTTGCTCTGCGACATCGTGATCAGCTTGCGAGGCGGCCATGAGTGAAGTCACCATCGGTATCGTCGGCCTGCTCCTGCTGCTGGCGCTCTTCCCGACCGGCATCGAGTTGGGCTTCGCAATGGCGCTTGTCGGCGTCGTCGGCTTCAGCATCATCGTCAACTTCCACGCCGGCGTGAACATCCTGGCGAAGGACTTCTTCGATACCTTCACCAGCTATGGCTTCACGGTGATCCCGCTCTTCATCCTCATGGGGCAGGTGGCCTTCAACGCCGGCATCGCGCGGCGCCTCTACCAGGCCGCCTACCGCTTCATCGGCCACATCCCCGGCGGACTGGCGATGGCGACCGTCGGCGGCGCGACGGTTTTCAAGGCAATTTGCGGCTCCTCCCCCGCCACGGCGGCGACCTTCGCAAGCGTCGCGGTGCCGGAGATGGACCGCTACAACTACGACCGCCGCCTCTCCACCGGCGTAGTCGCCAGCGTCGGCACGCTGGGCATCCTCCTGCCCCCCAGCGTCACCCTCATCGTCTTCGGCGTCATCACGCAGCAATCCATCGGCAGGCTGTTTCTGGCCGGGCTGATACCCGGGCTGCTCATAGCCGCCTGCTTCATCATCGTCATCTTCGGCTGGTGCCGCATCAATCCGAAGCTCGGGCCGCACGGGGAACGTTCGACCTGGAAGGAGCGCGCCGCCTCGCTGCCGGAGTGCCTTTACGTCATCGGCGTCTTCCTGCTCGTCATCGGCGGCCTGATGGAAGGCTTCTTCACCCCCACCGAGGCGGGCAGCGTCGGCACCGCCGCCGTCCTGGTGCTCTCGCTGGTTCGGCGCGATCTGACGTTCAAGGGATTCTTCAAGTCGGTCGACGAGTCGCTTCGCACCGCCTGCATGGTGCTGATGCTCATCGCCGGCTCCACGGTGCTGGGGCACTTCCTGGCCGTGACGCGCATTCCCATGATCGCCGCGGACTGGGTCACATCCCTCCCCCTCTCCCCGCGCGCCATCATGGCGCTGATCTGCCTCGTCTACCTGATCGGCGGCTCCTTCATTGACGACCTCGCCTTCATGGTGCTTGCCACGCCGATTTTCTACCCCGCGGTCCAGAAACTCGGCTTCGACCCGCTCTGGTTCGGAATGCTGGTGGGCGTCACGGTGATGATCGGCGTGGTCATTCCCCCCGTCGCCATCAACGTCTTCGTGGTCAAGAACATCACCAAAGTTCCCTTCGGCGTCATCTATCGCGGCGTCTACCCCTTCCTTCTCGCGCTGGTATTCGTCGCGATCCTCCTCTTCATCTTCCCCCAGCTCGCCACCTTCCTGCCGAACCTGCTGATGAAGTGAGCGCGCAGGCAGGGCCCATTTCGCAAAGGGAACGCATGGCCGACCTGGAACAAAAGATACTGGCGCTCTTGAAGGAACAGAACGTGCCTTTCTCGGTAATCGAGCACGAGGCGGTCTACACCAACCCGACGATGGCCGAAAAGCTGGGGGTGCCGGTCGGCGATACGGTGAAGAACCTCATGCTCGAAACGGCGGAGGGCAGGGTCATCCAGGTCATCCTGCCCGGCGACATGCGCTTTGACGCCCGGAAGCTGGCGGAGGCGGCAGGCACGCGCAAGGTGGGCTTTGCCAAGCCTGAAACGGTGTTGGACGTGGCCGGTTGCGAGGTCGGCTGCGTGCCCCCCTTCGGGCACCTCAAGCCGGTCCAGGTGTACATGGACCGCAACCTTCTCTTCAAGAAGGAAGTGTACTTCAACCCCGGGGTCCACACCCGGTCGGTGAAGATCGAAGCGCGCTGGCTCAAGCAACTCTGCAAGCCGGTGATGGTCTGAACACGGCCCACCGACCTGGCGGAACGGCATGGAGCTGGCCCGGCACTGAACTGCCGGGCGCAGGTTCTACAGCGCCACCTCCTATGGACTGCGGCGGCAACGACGCCGCTTTGGCTCGGAGCAAGCATGGCCGACCACAGGATATCGGGACTTGGTTTCTCACCTTCCCCATGAGCCAAAGCGCCGCCGACGGCGGCGCACTCCACATCTCCTACGCGCGTCATTCTGCGCGCACTCACGCCGACCGGATTACGCGGCGTTCACTGCTTTCCCTGCGCCGCAGGCATCACCCGCACCGTGGTCTGTCCATGTAGCGTGATCTCCAGCGCGACCTTGCCCGCTGCGTCGGCGCGCACGCTCCCAGCCTCCCCGCCCTCGACTTTGTACTCCGCGCCCGGTTGGAGCTTGAACTCCCCGTTGCGCAACTCCAGCGTCGCCTTCCCCTCCCCGTTGAGCAGGAGGTTGACGCCCTGCGCGTCGTACTGCGTGCACAGGACGTTGACCCGCCCCGCGGCGCTCAGCGTGACGGGGATCTTCCTGAGGACAGCCATCTCGTTCTCCCCGCACTTCATGGCCGTGCGCACACCCGCCTCATCGACGGTCGTGTAGAAAGAATGCGGGGCCTCCCACCCGTAGGCGTCGTAGAAATGCAGGCAATGCAGATCGCGGTCGCCGGGCCAGCCGTACGTCCCGGAGTTCATCGTCACAAGGCGGTCGCTCCCCTTCACCCAGCCGGCATGGACCTCCTGGACCGTGATCGGGTACATCTGGCAGACGACGTGGTCATGGCTCGGGACATAGCTGTTCAGCGGCCAGAGCCCGTCGCCGGGATAGAAAAAGTGCAGATTGCCCAGGGAGAGTTTCCGCAGCACCTCCAGGTAGGCGTCGCGCTCGGTGCTCAGGTACCGCCCCAGCGAGACGGGCGTTTGCGCCAGGTGCACGTAGGGGCTCTCCGTATTCTCCTTGTCCACGATGATCTGCTCTCGCCCGATGCTGCGGGTGATGATGGCGTTGTTGACGATGACCGCGCCGCCGCGCCCGGTGATCTTCCGCGCGAAGGCGATCATGGCATCCTGCGACAGGAGGACGACATCCCCCTTCTTTCGCAGGATCAACTTGGTCTTCGGGTCGATTTCGGCGGTGTGCCCGTCCCACTGGTCGAAGGTCTCCTCCCCGGCGTAGGGTTTGGAGAAACCGTCCATGAACCCGCCCGTGGCGTGCATATCGTCGAACATGACGTCCACACTCTGGAGCAACGCCTTGCTGAAGCTGTTCGTGAGCGTCGGGTAGTAGCCATACCAGTTCCACCCCTCCGCCACCCGCTGCTTGCTGAAGTAGGCGCTGTACGGGGCGATGAGTCCCTGCTTGCCGTCCGCGCCGATGATGCGCGAATCGGGGAATTTCTCATTCGGCTTGTTCGTGGCGTACAGGTTGTGCGCAATGTGGAAGACGCGCTGGATATCCGGGTGGCTGCGCGCCAGATTGTCGCAGACCTGCCGAAGCGCCGCGCGGATCTTCGGGTACTCGATGAACTCGATCCCCTCCAGCGAGATTCCCGGGTCATCCGGCGGGTTGCTGAGTTGTCCGACGGAGAGGTACTTGATGTTCCAGCGGGCGAGCAGTTCATCCCTGGGAATGCTGCCGGAGGTCGTGAAAGCGCCCTGGAGGGTCACGCCGTTGCGCCCCTCGTCGCGCCGCACGGCGTTGATGAAGTCGTAATATTCGCCGGAAGCGGTGGGATAGATCGCCCATTCGAGGGTGTATGAAGCGCCGCCGTCCAGCGCGAAATTGTCGGTGAGCAGGCGCGCCGCGGCGGGGGCGAATTCCCCCTTCGATTGCATGATGAAAACGTCATCCAGCGCTATCACGCCCAGCCCCATCCCCGCCGTGCGCAGGAAAAGCGTGGGGTTGTAGTTGATCGACAGCGCCGCCTGCGGACGCACGTGGTTGTACCCGGAGAGGAAACCCTCCTCCCAGAGTCCCTGTAGCGGGCGGATGCGGTGCGACAGGAGAATGCCGACCGGCTCCTTTCCCTTGTTGGTGAAGGTGTCCTGAATGACGATGCGGTTCTCCCGCAACTCCATCCGCCGGCTGACCCGGTAGGAAGTTCCCTCGCTGGTGATGAGGCGCGTGGCCGCGTCCGGCTCGCTCCTGTCGGCGCGCCATTGCGCTTCCGGCCTGGCGGCGGGTGCGTCGGTCATCCAGCCGTTCTCCCCCCCGTTGGGATAGGAGAAGAGCGACTCCACGGCAAAGCGTTTTCCGCCGGCGTTCAGGGTGAAGCCGCCCCCGGCCCCCAGGACCACCTGATAGGGCATCGGGGCCGCCACGGCGGGCATCGCGGCGACGCTCGCCTCCTGCGGCGCGGGAAGGCGCACAGGCGGAGTCGGGTACTCGAACGCCGCGCTCTTCTCCATAACGACCTTCTCTCCCTGCATCACGACGGCGCTGATTTCGTAACGTCCCTCGGGTTGACCGGTGAGGTTGAACGTGAACTCCTTCTTTCCCTCTTCCGGGATGGCGGCCAGCGTCACCGTCTTGATCGCCGTGCGCGCAGGCAGCGGCTGGAGCGTGACACGCACGGAGCAGTCCTGCGGCAGGCCCGCCAGCCCGCGGAAGTCCACCTCGCAAGCGACCTGCCCGTAGCGCGCGCGGTCGAAAATGCGCATCGGCATCGTGCCGATCCAGGCGGAGTCCTTCCCGCGCGCGGCGGCGCCGCCCTTGTAGAGTTCCATGATCTCCTGCCGCGTCAGGGCGGTGTTGAACACCGCCACGTCGTCGATGATCCCGTCAAATCCCTGCCCCGCCTCGCTGATCCTGAAATACCGCTTGGCCACGACCGGCTTGGGCAATCCCGGAAGCGCCTTCTGAATCCAGCCGTCCAGGAAGAGTTGCGCCAGCCCCCCCTTGTATGTGGCGGCCAGGTAGTAATAGGTGTTGTTCTCGATCCGCGGCCCCGCCATGAAACCGTTGAAGTTCCCGCCGCCGGGGTTGAGGCGGAAATACTCCTGCCCCGCCGCCCCGTCGACGCGCAACATGATGCCGCTCTCGCCGAGCGTCTCCGTCGAGATGATTCCCCAGTTCGTATTCCAATCCGGGTAGGGCGAGGCCGTCAGCTTCACCCACGCGGCGACGGTGAACTCCTCTCCCAGCTCGGGCGCGGTCGCGCCGCCGCAATCCACGTAGGAGTTGGAGCCGTTGAATTGGAGCGCCCAGCGCTCGCCGCTCTTGACCCATTGCGCGCCGATGACCTTGCCATCGTGATGATTGCCGCTGCGGTCGTGCAGCACTGCGCCGCTCCCTTCGGTGAAGTCCCAGTGAGCGGCGGGAACGGGGGCCGCGGCGGCCCACGCGGAAACGCCAAGCGACAGGATCAGACTCAGGCAGGCGGTGCGCATACTGGGTCTCCTTCAGGAGCGAGTGGCAAGGGAGCGGTATAGTTCCGGACGGCGGTTGTCGAGCATCACCCGGCTGTTCAGTCCGAGGTCCACGTCATGAATGAGCAGGTCGTCCTTATTCGATTGCAGCTTCGCCTCGATATCCCCCTTCGGCCCCGCGATGAAAGCGACGCGCGGGTGCACGAAGCAGAGGAAGGTTTCATTCTCGTACGCGCGCGTCCGCATCCACCACTCGTTCGCCTCGCTCCACATGCCGTAGCTGGGGATGAAGAGAATTTCGGCCCCTTTCACGCGCAGCGTGCGCGCGGCCTCGGGCCAGCGCCGGTCCGCGCAGATCAGCACACCGAGGCGGCCGAAGCGCGTGCGAAAAACCGGCAGGTCCCGCCCCGGCAGGTATCGCCGGTCATGGTCCAGCAGGTGCGTTTTGTGGTAAACGCCGACCAGCTTGCCGCGATCGTCCAGGAGAGCCGCGGCGTTGTACGCCCCCCCCCGGGCCTTCTGGGTGAATCCGAAGAGGATGTGAAGGCGCAGCGCCTTGGCCAGCCGTCGCGCTTCCTTCAAGTAACCGCCGTTCAGCGGTTGGAAGATGCGTGCGAACCGCCGCGGCGTCCACTCCTTGTCGGTGACGACGTACCCGTCCAGAAAACACTCCGGAGTGCACAGGATGTCGCATTTCTCCCGTGCGGCGCGCTCGGCGAGGGCGCAGAACCGCTCCCAGTTCCTCTTCAGTTCCCACTGCTCCGGGACCGCCTTGATCAGGCCGACACGCATGGTCATGTCACTCTCCGCAAGTCGCTTTTCACTATAGGCGCCGGAGGATCCCCTGCACGATCGCATCGGTTTCGGCAATGGGGTCCTTCATTGGCTCCATAACGTCCCAGAGCTTCGCCCGGGCCAGGAAGTTGGCCTCGGCGGGCGTGAGGCCGGAGACCGGCGTGCGATTGTTGAACTGCTTGAGATAGCGGAATGCCGTGGCCTGCCGGTCGAACCGTAGCGGGTCGCGGTACATATGTTCGATGAGTTTCTTCACGTTCGCGCCGGAGGGCGCGCGGTCCAGCTCGCGCAGGTTGTGCATGTGCTGCTGGAGCGTCTCCTCAAAGTCGCCGCGGAACTCCTTCCATGGAAAGCCGTACGACTCCAGGAAGAACAGCGGCCCGGGGGGGCAGTGCTCCGAGCACCATCCCTCGCTCCGGCTCGGTTGGTACGGGATATCCAGATTCCACATGACGTCGGACAGGACGCCCATCTGGTCGAGGAAATACGTCGGCCCCGTGAGCATCTCGAAAATCATCCCCCCCACGCCCAGGCGGCTCGCCCGGCGCATGTCGCGCAGAAGCGCGCCAGTGTTCGGCTGGGGGCAGGAGCAGGTGCTGTGCAATTGGAGGTTGTCGAAAATCGCGACGCCGCCATGGAACTTGGCGCGCCATTCCGCGAGCCGGTCGGCCAGGTACACGTTGATCGGCACCCCCACCGATGACGGGTCGACGTAGTTCTCCGGATTGGTCATGGCCGGATGTTCCTCGCCCAGCGCGCGCCAGCGCATGCGGACGTGGTCGTCGAAGAGCACGGCGTCGAGACGGTTATGAATGGCCATCTGCGCGGGGGGACGATAGCGGTTCACGTAGATGAGCGACTCCAGGCGCTTCCCCGGAACCAGCCGCCGGCCGGTGTCGATGAAGTTCTTCAGGATGGGCTGGAACTGTTCCGTGGGCGATAGCGAGCGGCAGCGCGGACAGCGGCAATGGGAGTAGCCGTCGCCGGTGGTCGCCACGAGCGAAGCGGCCGGTCCGGCCTCGTCGCGGAAGAACCGCTCCGCTCCCTCGTCCGATGCCCGCAACCCCTCCGGCTCGGCAAGGCAGAGGCGCGTCTCGCATTCCAGTTGCTTCGTGATCGGCGTGCCATCCTCCCGCTTGGCGAACCATCGCGCCGGCGCGTCGGGGGGAAGGAAGGCCAGGTTGGCGTAGACATAGAAGACCAGGTCGATCCCGCGCTTGGCGCATTCAGCGATGATCAGGTCGCGCTGCCGCCGCCAGCCGTAGCTGACGTGGACCACCAGCGCATTCATGCGCCAATGCCCCATCCGGTCGATCAGGAGGCGCATTTCCTCGGGGGTGTGGCGCGCCAGCGATTCGCAGGTGTTGATGCCGCGCACGCCGAAGGCCGACTTGAACTTCCCGGCGGGTCGCCCCATCTGAAGGTGATACAGCCCGTGCAAACAGGAGCGCGCATTGCTTCCGGTGATCAGGTGCCCCTGCCCTTTGCGCTCGATGACGTAGCCGTCCCCGGCTTCGTTCTCGATCTTGAAGCGGACCGGAAGACTGCCCGCCTCCGCGCGCGCAAAGGCCAGTATGAGATCGTCAGGAGTCATATTTTGACGTACTTTCCTTCCCCTGGTTCTTTCGGGAGCCTGCCAAAGAACGGCGCGTCGCGGAGGAACAGCGCCCTCGGACACTGCCTTGGTCCGAGGGCGCCCTCCATCGTCAAAGACCCGGCGCGCACCGTCTGCCCCGGCTAGTTCGCGTCAATGCCTTGTGAAACGTCCAACTGATGCCAGATTTCGTCGCTCTGCTTCTGGTCATCACCGCTGCAACCCCACTGGCCGTCGTTGGCCGCATTGCAGTACTGGTACATGTGAATGAAATTGTTCTCCAGTTGGTGGGTCTCGCCAGCCTGATAGTAGATGGTGACGTTGTAGGGGTAGTAATGCCACCACATGAATTTGGTTTGCGGATCGCCATACCAGCGGGCGCTCCAGTCGCCATAAAGCACGTTGTAGCCGTCGCGATGCGCATACGCGGCGTTGCCGGGAATCATGTGGCTTCCGGCGTCCGACGTGGCTCGCGAGAAGGAGTCGCTCACCAGCGCCCGCCCGCCGAGCATCTTCTGAGTCTTGAATATGGGACCGCCCGGGCTGATCTTCATCTTCGGCTTCGAGTACCCCAGGTAAACCTGATAGTCCTTGCTTTGCGGAATGTTCCGATAATCCGCCAGGCTCGTCGCATAAGTCCCGTCGGGTGCGGGAATCTTGGCCACTTCGAGCTCCGGAGTCGTTCCCGCATTGGAACCGGAGTCCGCAATGGCGCACGGAACGTCGCGATAATTATAGCTGCTTTGAACGCCAATCCCAAGATAGCCGTACAAATTGCCGTTGTTGCCCACGACATTGAGGACGTTCCCCCAGTCGCCATAGGCAATGGCGTTATGGTCGAACCCGCCGGCCTTCTGAAGTTCGGCCAGGGTTGTGGCCGTGGGATGCACATTCAGGCTGCTCCAGGGCACGCCGGAGTCCATGAGCCGCCCGTCAGCGGGCATATTGCCGCCGGAGGAAGGGCAGAAGCAGAAACGCGCATCCCCCGCATAGCCGCCGGCAACCAGGTATCCGAGTCCCACCGGCGCCATGTTCAGATTGCCCTTCGTGATCGTCAGGCCCCAGTTGTACTCACTGTTCGCTGTCTTCCCCGGAAGTCCCCAGTAGATCGTCCGGAAATATTGGGGGCCCCACTCATAGCGATTCGTCCGGATGCGGTAGCCATCGTCCTGATAGTTCGGCTGCTGCGAGAGCACTTGACCGGGAACCTTGGGGTTCGACACCATGCCCCCGTCGGCCGTGCCGTAATCCCATGCGTAGTTGTTGCCCGCCCTGCCGCCCCAGAACGACGTGCTGCCGCGGTAAGCAGCCCACGACGGGAAATAGCCGCCGTAGTCTCCGGAATAGCTCTCAAGTCCTTTGGACATCTGGCTGAGATTATTGAGGCAGGCGGTGCGACGCGCTTTCTCCCGCGCCGCTGCCAGCGCCGGCAAGAGCATCCCCGCCAGTATCGCTATGATCGCGATTACGACTAGCAGCTCGATCAACGTGAACGCCGAAACAAATCGCCTCCACATCGCACACCCTTTACGCTAAGCCACTGAACTTCCGCACTTGGACACATTCCCCTACGCTTCCCCCAATGCCGTTACCCCGTTTTCAAACAACCGTCATCGGCGCGCGCCGTCGCCGGCGCGCGCCGATCGTTCCACTCAGTTCGCATCAAGACCGTTCGCCACATCGAACGTATGCCAGACATAATCACCGCGCTGCCTTGCGGGATCGGTGGTCGAGAGGGAATTGTCCGATACATACCGGAACGTATGGACATAGTTGACCAACAGGGCGTTGAACCCGCCTTCCCAATAATAGACGCCGGGATTGTAGCCGAAGGGCTTCCACCAGATGATCTGGGACTGCGGATCGCCATACCAGCGGGCGCTCCAGTCGCCGTAGAGAACGTTGTAGCCGTCGCGATGCGCGTAGGCGCCCATGCCGGGAATTATCTGGCCCACCGCCGGGCCATCGTTGTCGCGCGAGAAGGAGTCCGCCACGATCGCGCGGGAACCCAGCATCTTCGACGTCTTAAATGCCGGTCCTCCCGGGCTCACCTTGAGGTACGGCTTGCTGTTGCCCATGATGACCTGGAAGTCGCTCTTCGCTTCCGGCATGGCGCTCCAGTCGGTGAAGGAAGTCAGGGCATCGCCCGTCGATGAAAACATCTTTGCCTTCTGGAGTTCCGCGATGCTGCCGCTGGCGGCAGCCAGGGTGCCGTCGCCCTCGATGCCAAACGGCACATTGCGATAATTGTAATTGCTCGACACCCAGAGACCCATGAAACCCGTATTCGTGGCGCCGAACTGGGACCAGTCGCCGTAGCCGAGCGTCTTGCTGTCGAAGCCTCCGGCTTTCTGCAGTTCCGCGGGGCTGGTCGCCGATTGCTTGTAATTGGTCTGAAGCACATCGTTGGTGAGGCGCATATCGCGCGGCATGTTGCCGCCGGCCGACGGGCAGAACAGAGTGCGCGCGTCCGGCATGTAGCTGCCGTTGATAAGGTACCCCAGGCCCACCGGCGCCATGGTCAATTGTCCCGGAGTAATGGTCAGGCTCCAGCCATAGTTCGAATTGCTGGTCATCTGGGGCAGACCGTAGTAAATGGTCCGGTAGAACATCACCGGCCACATCCAGCGATAAGCGCATTGCCCGTAGTAGTCCTGATAGTTGACCGCCTGGCACAGGAACTGAGCTGAGTTGCGTGGGTCCTTCACGATGCCCGCGTCGCGTGTGCCGTAATCGTATGCCCCGTTGTTCCCCAATCCTCTCCAGCATGACGTGGCCCCGTGATACGCCGCCCAGGAGGGGAAATAGCCGCCGTAATCGCTGGAGTAGCTTTCGAGCCCCTTGGACATCTGGTTGAGGTTGTTCAGGCAGGCGGAGCGACGCGCCTTCTCGCGCGCAGCGGCCAGCGCAGGCAAAAGCATTCCAGCCAATATCGCAATAATCGCGATCACGACAAGCAGCTCAATCAGAGTAAAGGCCGACATCATGCGCCTCAACATGGCACACCTCCAATCTGAAACTCAGGATCCAAGCGCCGGGCCACGCGCCCACGCACCTCACCCTACCGCTGCGAACTCTCGCTCTCCGCCGCTACCGCCGCGCGCCAGCCCCCGCCACCGTACGCCATGGTGGATTCGCGCAGCACCAACCGCGGTTGCAACAGAACCTGATGACGCAACGAAACGTCGCCGGGAGAGAGCAACTCCTTCATGATCCGCACCGCTTCAGCCGCCACTTGCAGCTTCGGCTGTTCCACGGTGGTCAACGGCGGCTTCACGACCGCCGCCCGCGCGATGCCGTCAAACCCGGCCAGCGCCACGTCCTCCGGGATCCTCACCCCGCACTTCTTCGCCGCCAGCAGAACGCCGATGGCGCACAGATCGTTGTGCGCCAGGATGCCGTCCGGCACGCGGTGCGCTTCGAACTCCCTGGCGGCTGCCGAATAGCCGGATTCAACCGTCCCCAAGGCGGGGATCGTAAACCCCTCCATCCCCCCATCCGGGGAAAATTCCTCGACGAATTGCCGTATTCCGCTGCCGCGGTCCCAGGCGAAACCATGCCCGAGGTTCCCGATGAAACGGATCGTCTTGCAGCCGATCTGATCCAGATGCCTGAGCGCCTCATACGCCCCCGCGCCCACGTTGACCGCCGCGTAGTTCGCGGGAATCGGCCGCGTGCTCCCCAGCATTACGATCGGGCGCGACCACTCCGCCAGCCCGGCCTGCACGGTCTCGTACCAACCGAAGATCGGGCCGCAGATCATTCCGACCGCATCGGAGTGAACGCGGCACACTTCGCGCAGGGCCTCGGCAGCGCCTGCCTCATGCAGAGCGACCCCGCCCAAATGGCACAATGACGTGATGAAGCCGTTCCGGAAGAGGAGATTCTGAACCTCAACGAGCTCCTCGTGATAGAACGGTCCTTCATCACAACTCAAGAGCAGCACAGTTCGGCCCCCGTTGCCTGCGAGGCGACGCTCCGCATCCTGTCCAATGGTCGTCCGGCGCCCCTGACTGCGCACGAGCAAACCTTCCCGCGACAACCGCTCCATGGCGTGCCGGATCGTCGCGACGCTCACCTTAAGTTCCTTTGCCAATGCATTTTCGGGCGGAAAGAGGTCCCCCGCCTTTTGAAGGCCGATCTTCTCGCGCAACTGCTGCTCGGCGTACATGTGCTTCTTCATATTCATCCTGGTTGCCCTCTTTCCTTATTTAGTCTTTAATCCTAAGTATAGCCCGCGGAATCATTCGTGTCAACAACTTAATACAAGAAGTTGCATCGTATTAGAAGAAGTGTTATAATTATAACAAAGTGTTCAGGTTCTTTCAAGACAGGAGGTCATCATGCGCACAAGTATTATCGTCGCCGGGATCTTGGCAGTGACGTTCCTCGCCGCCGGAGCAGTGCGTGCCGCGGAGCAGCCGCTTGAGGTCAATGATGCGAACGCCACGGAGAGTCTCGCACATTGGAACAATCACTACGTCCCCAGCCTGGCGCTCTCCGACGACGCCAAGGTGGGCAAACACTCCATCGTGGGCGATTTCGAGTTCACGCAGAGCGCGCTGTTCTGCGCGGACATGGCCGGTAAGACGAGCTTCGACCTCACGGGCTACTCCAAGTTGCGCTTCTGGGCCAAAGCATCCAAGAAGACCGACAACCTTCTCGTGATGCTCATGACCAACGGGTTTGAGGTCCGCCGCGACGCCGTGGTGGAGCTCAACACCGAGTGGACGCAGTACGAACTGGCGTTCGATGAAGCGACGTTCAACAAGAATGCCGCCCCGAATGCGGACTTCGGCCACGTGTCGACGATCGCGTTCTACTACAACGACGCGGGAATGGACCGCATCTGGATTGACGGACTGGAATTCGTGAAGGCGGAGAAGGCGCCGGCGGCCAAGCCGTAGTCTTATCTGCGATCAGCCCCGCTCCCGCTAGCGGAAGATCAGAAGCGCCGCCGACTCCGGCGCGCTGAAGCGCCCCGTCGAGTGCCCCAGCACGATGGACTCTCCGGGTCGGTGCGCGCTGGCGGGCCTGTTGCGAACGACGTTGCAAAGCCAGACGTCGCCGGGTTTCGGCGGCTTGACGCCGAGCGCCTCCCATGTCAGCGCCGTTTCCGCAGTCCATCGGTCCGCGTACCGGGCGACCTTGTCCACGCGCGGCGGATCGTATCGCAGGTAGTAAACCTGCCAGATATTCTGGCAGTCCACGAGTCCCCCATCCACCCCCAACTCGAACTCATAGGACTCCACATAGGTCCGCCCGGGATCGAGGAACCATTCCACATTGTCATCATACCAGACCGCCGAGTCGCGCTCGCGGTGGGGATTGCGGATCTCATCCATCGCCGGTTCGAAGCTGGTGATGCTCAGGTACAGGCCGCGCTCGTCATACGCGGCGCGCGCTTCGGTTCGGACCGACGGACGCTGGGCCGCGTACGGGTACAGGAAGAAGGCATCGGCGACCGGCGCCTTCTGCCAGACGGCCTCCTCCAATTTGCCATCCACGGCAACCGGCGATTCCGCGCGCACGGCTTCGAGAACGGGCCAGTTGATGCGGCCCGGTTGCCCCTTCCATGAAACGATGGCCGCCTCGCGCGCCTCCAAGTCCGACCAGGGGGAACCGGCGAACTGCTTCGCCAGGGCGCTCCAGGCCTGCGCCGCTTCCTCTCCCTTCCCCTCCCGCGACAAGGCGACGCCGCTCAGGAAGAGGTTCTCGGGGAGATCGCCGGAGGCCGGGGCGTCGCGTCTCATCGCAACGAGCAGCGCCGCCGCCTCAGAGTAGTTCCCCTTCCAGATTTCAAAGTTGGCCTGCGCCATGCGCAACAGCGCGCGCAATTCCGGCGGCGTATCGGAGCGCGCGGCGGACTCCGCGTAATAACGCTCCATGCTCTGAAAACCTCCCGGGTCGCGAACGTCGAAGGTCCGAATCCGAGGATCGAACGGCTTCGTATGCGCCGCGTTGTACGCGGCCACCGCTTCGTCGGGGATGCTCCCCACGCGAACGAAACTGGAGTGCACGGTGAAGTAAGGCACTTCGGGATTGTCCAGGAAAGTCAGATCGGCCGCCCTGGGGGCAGTCTTTGCGTCGAGCGAATTGCCGAGTTCCAGCGTGTTGTCGCCGGGCCGCACCAACCCCGTCAGGTCCAGCAGATACGAGGGCGCGAGTCCTTCGGAGGCGTATTGACGACGCCAGGACAAGGTGTCCGCCTCGCCGATCGTGAAGTTGTCGTCGAAGCGGACGAGCCACTGCGGCTGGCCGTTGACCAGGGAACACGTCGGCAGCGGCGCTGTGGGCCAATTGGCGCTGCAGGGCTGGCGGCATTCGGCGCCCCCGGCCAGAAGCCGCTCAGCGCCGAGGCTCCGCCCATTCACCTTGATCGAGAGAGCGGGAGTCAGGCGCTCTTCCATGACGAAGACCGCTCGCGGCGCGAGCCAGAGCGCCGGGCGCGCGCCGGGCGGATCGGGCGCGGTGAAATGCAGCAGGGCGCTCCCGCTCGGAGCGACCAGAACGTCCTTTTCATCAAGCCAGTACGCGCGCGAATTCGCTCCGGATGATGCGCACCCGCCGGTCAGCAGAACCAGCAGGAGGAAAAAGCAGCTCCGCACTGTGCAACCCTCCCTCTCAGGGCTTGGGGGAATAATCGATATCCAGGAAGTACGAAAGCTGATCGTACGACTTGTCCGGCAGCCGCCCGAGTTTGTCGAAGGTGTAGAGCCCCTCGATCGCGGTCGCCCCGGCGCAGACGATGGGCTGCGCGAACGTGTGCGCCGTGCCGACGTACTTGTCGGCGGCGGTGTAGGAGAGGATGTAAATCGCCCCCGCCTTGACCGACAACGGCTCCTTGAGCGCCACAGCCTGCCAGCCGGAGGGGCTTTCGTTGGCCGTCTCCACCGCCAGGATGGCGCTCCCCTTGTCATCCCACAGGCGCATCTGGTGCTTGATGGGGCTTTCCCCCATTGCTTTGAAGAAGCGGAAGCCGGTGATCGCGCCATCTTTGGTAATCTGGAACTTGAGCCCCAACTCCACCGTGCCCGCTGCGCCGAGGTTCGCGGGGGTCTGACCGCTGAAGAAGAGCCCCCCCTGCCCCGGCAGCCCGGACGCAGCCGCGGGCGCGGGAGCGGGAACCGGCGCGGCCGGCGCGCCCGGAGCCGCGGCGGCAGGCGCCGGCTGATCCAGTCCGAGCGCGGCGCGGACGACGAATTCCGCCGCCGCAACGGTATCGGCGTAGTTGGTCTCATGCCCGGTCTGCGGGCGGTAGATCAGCAGCACTTTCCGGTTCATCTGCGACAGCACGTCGGCCAGATGCAGGACGCTCTGAGGCGGCACGGACTGGTCCTGCCCCCCCGCGGTGAAAGCTGCGGGCATCGTGAAACGCTCGGGCCAGTACTCCGCGCTGCGCAGCTTGTACTCCAGCGGAATCTCCGTCTTCCCGCCGCCGAAGGATTCGCGGATCGCATCCTGGAAGTTGCGGTATTCGAGATGATTGGCGGTGCCGTTGAGGCTGCACACGCCATCCACGAGTTCGGGATGCAGCGCAGTGAACGTGAGGACGGAGGCCCCGCCCATGGATGCGCCCCCGAGGATCACTTTGCCGATCTTGTTCTGTGCGCGCAGTTCGCGGATGATCTGAACCACGTCCGCCTCCGCCTTCGGTCCCATCCAGGAGGCGTTGGCGCGGTAGTCCGGAGCAACGAAGATCATGCCGTACTTGGCGGCGACGTCGCGCAGGCCGCTGCATTCGCCCCGGTCCGCCTTGATGAACTGCCAGCGGTCCGAGCCGTGCCCATGAAGGGCGATCATCACGTGGTGCTCCTGCGCGGCATCGAACCCCGCCGGAAGCAGCATCACATACTTCTGCGCCGTGCCGTCCGCCAGCGAGGTGAATGTGACATCCCTGGGTTCGCCGAAGCCCGCCGCATGGATGTTCATGGCAATCCCCGTCATCAGAACAATGCCAGCCCAAAGGGTCTTCATACGGCCTCCTTCTTGCGAAGCCTGCAGCGCGGGGCTCAAGCTCGCGAACATTATACGGTTTTTCCGCTCCAATCCCAGGTCGAGCGATGCGGGCCGTGCAGCCCGCACCGCAAATGGTTACAGCGCCTTGACGTTGAATATCTTGAAGCCGCTCGTGCAGGGGCGGCAGCCGCTCACCCAGAACTCGCCGGTCTTCGAACTGGCGATGAACGCCGCCTGGCAGTCGGTATGGCACCAGCCGCCGTCGGTGCGCTCGGTCTGCAGGAACTTGGCCATCCACTCCATGGAGAACTTCCCCTTCACTTTGCGCAGCGCCGCGCTGGTGCGCATGGCCAGGCGCACCCCTTCCTCCCAGTCGTGCGCAACGCCGTCGTCGATGAGCGACTTGATCAATTCCGGCGATTCGAACGTCCCTGCCGTGACGATGCCATCGGCGTCCGGCTCGCGCACGGCGGACAGGTCGCCGCAGCATTCCAGAGCGGCGACCTTGCCGCTGCGGTCGCTGAGGATGAAGACCCCGGCGCACTCGAAGCTGCGGAGTATCTCGATCGCTTCGGCGACGGTCGTGGCATTCTGGATCGCCCAACGCTGAGCGAAGAATGAGCGAGAGTAGCAGTCGAACGGAAACTTGTGCTTGCCCGGGCGGAACCGGGTCCCCGCGAAGCTGGAGGCCTGTCCGATCGCCAGCCCCGCCTTGTTCATCGCCTTGCCCGCCCAGGCCATCCCGGCCCAGTTGACGACGTAGCACGCCTGGCCGCTCCGGGGACGCAGGATCTCCAGGAGATAGAACTGCGGGCTGTCGTCCAG
>Ga0114951_10001467_pt1 | contig 29107 bp, 33 predicted proteins | sample AM7aDNAmetaG_FD_88677 | JGI IMG/M metagenome (GOLD analysis project Ga0114951, IMG submission 88677) | Freshwater microbial communities from Finland to study Microbial Dark Matter (Phase II) - AM7a DNA metaG | ecosystem: Environmental > Aquatic > Freshwater > Lake | place: Finland: Lake Alinen... | reverse complement strand
TTGGTTAGAACTACCATTATCGGAAGTTTCCATTGATAGACTTTGCCTTTTATTATATTTTTATCAAACACCTTTTGTTAATATCATAGGTCGCAACTTAAATTAATTATTTCATAGTTAAGATATATTGTTTTATGTATGCAGAAACTTATATGTGATGGTATCTTAGATCTTCGCAAAAAAAATCTTATATTTACAACATAATAACAGCATAAGTATCATGAAACCGGAAATTGACCTCAGTACCTTTCATACGGAAATGAAGATCAGGATTGACTGGAGTGAAACTGATCTGTTCGGACACGTGAACAATGTTATGATCATGAAATATATACAGGCATCGCGGGTGGATTATCTCGATAGGATAGGCCTGATGAACAGTTTTGCTGTGAATAAAACTGGTCCTGTTCTGGCTTCTACAACCTGTGAGTTCAGAAAGCCACTGCATTATCCGGGCAATATCGTGGTGAAAACCAAAGTAAATTCAATAAAAAACACCAGCTTTGAGCTGATGCATGTCATCCTGAGCGATGACAATGAAATTGTATCTGTAGGTTATGACATACTGGTGACTTACGATTATGGTCTGAATTGCAAAATTCAGATACCGCCCTGGGTTAGAAATAACATTGAAAAAAATGAATCGCAGGGATGATCTCAGAATCTTAGTGTAAGCCTGACGCCCCCTGTCAATTTACTGTTTGGTAAATACCTGAAACGGCTGATATCAGGTTCCAGCTTCATGGATAGTTTGTCTGTGATGTCGTAGGTGAAAAGATGGGCATCTACGTTTGCGTCGATAATATTCAATATGTACCATACACCTGCAATGATCAGTGTGATTTCTACATTGCGCCGGTAATAATCCCGTATTAAAATGATATTGTCGTTATTATAGCCCGCGAGTTTGGGGTTGAAGCTGGCTGTGTCGTGATTAACACGGAATCCGTACTCGTCTTTGTAAAGTTTGTATTCTTTATGATTTGTAATATAAAAATAAGTCAGCACCCCGAATACTGCATAAACAAGCGGTGGTTTCCAGTATTTCCGGTTGTATACCTGTCCAAGGCCGGGGACAACAGCCGACATGGCAGTGGCCAGCTTCGGCGAGTGTTTTACCTTCCGGATGGAATCATTATTTGTTTTTTTCTGTGCACTTAATGGCTGGGAAAATGCGAGTGTGAATATCAATGAGCAAATGAGCAGGGTGATCCCGGGATAAAAATGCTTCAGAGCTGTCACATTTTCAGTTCTTATCCAGAATTTTGATGATCTGATCAAGTTCTTCGTCTGATTTAAACGGGATAACGATGCTGCCCTTGCCTTTATTGTCTCTCTTGATGGTAACGCCTGTATTGAATTTATTGGAAAGCCTGTGTTTGATGCTGAGGTACCTGGCAGCTATTCCGGCAGGAGTTACCGGTATTTCTTTATGTTTTTTCTTTTCATTGATCTTTCTGACGAGTTCTTCCACAGCCCTGACATTAAGATGCTTTGAAATAATCTCATTCAATATCTTCAGCTGATCCTTATGACTTTCGATGGATATCAGGGCGCGGGCATGTCCCATGCTGATCTTATTGTCGCGTATGGCAATCTGTACTTCAGGAGGAAGTTTAAGGAGCCGGATGTAATTGGTGATGGTGGAACGGTCTTTTCCGATTCTTTCGCTGAGCTTTTCCTGGGTAAGGTTACATTCTTCGATCAGGCGTTGAAAGCTGATAGCAATCTCAATGGAGTTCAGATTTTCACGCTGAATGTTTTCTACCAGTGCCATTTCAAGGATCTGCTGGTCATCAACAAGTCGGATATAAGCAGGAATCTCAGTCAGGCCGGCAACCTGCGAAGCTCTGAGTCTGCGTTCTCCTGAAATCAGCTGAAACCTGTCATTGTCGGCTCTTCTCACTGTGATAGGTTGAATGATTCCCTGGTGGCGGATAGATTCTGCCAGTTCATTGATCGCTTCTTCCTCAAAGAGGGTCCGGGGTTGGAACGGGTTGGATTCGATCAGGGTTATAGGAATATTGGCAATTGATCCTGCTAGAAACCTTCCGACATTATCCAGTGAATTAATATCTCCGTTGAAATCGGGGAGTAATGAACTCAGCCCTCTGCCTAATGCCTGTTTCTTAGCGTTCATTTTCAACATTTATTTGTTTATCGGAAGATGACATTTTTGTCATTTCATTGTTCTGTAATATTTCCCTTGCGAGGTTAAGATAATTAATAGCACCGATGCTGGCCGCATCATGCATGATAATGGTATCTCCATAGCTGGGGGCTTCGCCCAAACGTGTGTTCCTGTGGATAAGTGTATCGAAAACCATCTGCTTAAAATGAGTTCTGACCTCTTCCACTACCTGCCTGGCAAGACGAAGCCTCGAGTCAAACATGGTGAGCAGTATACCTTCAATGTCAAGTGAAGGATTCAGCCTTTGCTGAACGATCTTGATGGTATTCAGCAGTTTACCCAGCCCTTCAAGGGCAAAATACTCACATTGTACGGGTACAATGACAGAATCGGCTGCTGTAAGTGCATTCACTGTGATCAGTCCGAGAGACGGCGAACAGTCGATGAAAATAAAATCATAGTCATCTTTAATTTTACTGATCACCTTGCGCATCATTTTCTCGCGGTTCGGCATATTGATCATTTCAATTTCAGCTCCGACCAGGTCTATATGAGCAGGAATCAGGTCAAGGAACGGGGTCTTTGTTTTCAGGATAATATTTTTCGGATCCACATCATCCATGATGCATTCATAAATGCTTGTTTTTATATTCTTGGGATCAAACCCCACCCCCGAAGTTGCATTTGCCTGGGGATCGGCATCAATGAGCAGCGTTTTCTTTTCCAGAACGGCAAGACTCGCACTGATATTAATGGCGGTGGTTGTTTTTCCGACGCCCCCCTTTTGGTTTGCTATGGCTATTACCTTTCCCATTGTTTTATCCTTCTTTTTTTATACCAAATGGTGCATTATGAATGTTGAATCCCTGAGCATACAAATACAACTTCAGCTGCTGTCGCCCCTTAATGTTTATTTAAGGAAATACCTGCTGAAGCAAAAATGGCAATCCTATTAAATTTTTAAATTTCTACATCATACTCATCAGAACCGTTGCCTGAAGTATGTTCTTCACTGTTCGATCCATAATGAGTTATTTCCGGTTTTACGCCGGTTTTAATAAATTCAATCACATCTGTAAGTCCCTGCGTGAATTTATCAAAATCTTCCTGGTACAAAAACAGTTTGTGCTTTTCAAAAAAGAACTTTCCATCTTCGTTGTTAAAACGCTTCTTGCTTTCAGTAATAGTAAGATAAAGCTTTTCAGTTTTGGTTGACTTAACGTCAAAAAAATAAGTTCTTTTGCCCGCTCTTACAGAAATCGAAAAAACTTCATCTCTTGTTCTGTTTCCGTTGTCTTCCATTGTATTAATAATTAAAAATTAATAGTTGTCACAGCAAAAGTAAAAATAAAAATGAAAATATTACATAACATTATTTTTAATGTTCATAAATAAATATCAATATGGTGTTGACAATTATAATGGGGTTTTGAATGAAATTCGTATTTTTGTATGCAGATTAAATGTTCATTTACTTTATTTATGCTAAACCGGCGGTATTTACGTATTAAAGCAATGCAGGCAATATATGCATGCATTCAGTCAGGCAACCAAAGGGTTGATTTAATTGAAAAACAAATGCTCCATAGTATTGAAACGCTGTATGAGCTTTTCATCTTTCAGATGAGTGTGATTTCCGAACTGGTTAATTTTGAAACGATACGCATTGTAGATGCAGGCCAGAAATACTTTCCCTCAGCAGAGGAATTAAATCCGAATAAAAAATTCATTTCAAACCGTCTGATCGCACAGCTTACCCAAAATAAAGATCTGATCCGTAAGATCAATTATTATCATATTTCCTGGGTAGGTGAATATGATATTATTCATAACATTTACACTAAGCTGAAAGATAGTCGCTTGTACAAGGATTATATGAACAGTGGAATCTCGGGCTACCAGGAAGATAAAGAATTTGTGAGCAGAATATTTAAAAAATTCATATCCGAATCGGAGGCATTGCAAAGCTTTTTTGAAGAAAAGAACATTTTCTGGTCCGACGATTATTATGTGGCTGCCTATATGGCTCAGAAAACATTAGGCACATTCAGTGAAAGTGACGATGAAAATAAAACGATCCCCGGATTATATAAAATTTCCCAGGGAGGTGATAACGAAGATAAGGAGTTTGTAGTTGACCTTTTCAGAAAAACACTGTTAAATTTAAAGGAGTTTGATGACCTGATCCTGAAGTATGTAAGAAACTGGGAGATGGAGCGTATTGCCATGCTCGACAACATACTGATGAACATGGCAATAACCGAAATTCTGAATTTCCGCAGTGTACCTGTAAAAGTAAGCCTGAACGAATACATCGATATTGCCAAGGAATACAGTACACCCCAAAGCAGTATTTTTATCAACGGAATACTCGACAGCATCGTTAAAGAACTGAAAGAAGAGAAGAGGATAATTAAAGCCGGCCGGGGATTAATTGAATAGTGAAATTTTAACTTGACATACAAAATCATATTAGTATATTTGCAAATTAAATATGCGTATATCAAAATGAATAAAGTATTTATATTACTCATTTCGCTCCTTTTAGTTGCCGGATGTAAAAATAACAATACGGGTAATCAGCTTTCAGGCACTCTGGTGAACAATCCCAATTCAGCTTCCGGAAAAGTGAACACTAAAGATCTTCCGGTGATGACTTTCATTGAAGGATCGCATGACTTTGGCCGGATAAATCAGGGTGAAAAGGTCAGCTACTCTTTCCGTTTTAAAAATACCGGTAAATCTGATCTGATCATTTCTGATGTAAGAACAAGTTGCGGTTGTACGGTGAGCGAATATCCGAAAACTCCTGTAAAGCCCGGAACCGAAAATTTCATCCAGGTCACATTCAATTCCCAGGGTAAGGTAGGAGCACAGAACAAGATCATCACGGTGATAGCGAACACACAACCCAATACACAGGAGTTATCCATTAAAGCTTTAATTATTGTACCCGAAAATTAATATTAATTATTAACCTTTTTTTTATGAATTTACTGAATGTAATCATGATGGCTGGCGGTGGTCAGCAAGGCAAAAGCAGTCCTTACAGTTCGATTATTTTTCTCGTGCTTATCATTGCCGTTTTTTATTTTTTTATGATCAGGCCGCAAAGCAAACGTGCCAAAGAAGAACGCAAGTTTCGTGAAGGTCTTCAGAAAGGCGACCGCGTTATTACAACCGGTGGAATTCACGGAAAGATCGTTGAAGTGCAGGAAACGACAGTGATTATTGAAGTTCTTGACCAGACACGCCTGAAAATAGAAAAATCGTCATTGACCAGACACCCGAATGCAGCCGGAGGCGTTGAAGAAAAGAAATAATTTTCTTAATTTCATCAGCATTGATTACAAAGGCTGATAAACCGAAGAAGAAAAAAAACACCAGCGGTTATCCGAGAAGAAACAGGGTGATCGTTTTTGTGTTATGTGTTTTTGTTTCAGCTTTCCTGTGGGTGATTATCAAGCTTTCGCGCGACTATGAGGTGGTTATCCCGTTTCCCTTCACATTTACAAATGTCCCTGCAGAAAGAGTTGTTGAAAACTGCTCGGATACAACATTATTCCTTACAATACGTACACAGGGGTTTAATATTTTATATAACAGATACCTGAAAAAGCAGGACCCACTCACTCTTAACCTGAAATATTTCAAGAACTTACATAAGGATGCAACTCAGGAAATTATTTTTTCAACAGTCAACTATACGGATGCTCTTTCATCACAATTGAAGTTTAAAAATCAGGTAACCGCTGTTTCACCCGAAAAGATTACAGTTAAGCTGAACAAGCTGTACAGAAAAAAGCTTCCTGTTATCCCTTCTCTCGACCTTGCTTTTGCCGAGCAATTCATGCAATGCGGCAAAGCGGTGGTTAGTCCCGATTCGGTAATGGTATGCGGTCCTAAAGGAATTATCGATACACTTAGCTTTGTAAAAACAGAGAAATATAAAGCAGCCGGATTAAAGGAAAATATTTCAGTTAAACTGAGATTGATATTACCTGCCAGAAATGCTTCAATAAATGTATCACAGTTTGATGCGGATGTCAAAATACCGGTGGAAAAGTTTACAGAAAAAGACATAGAGGTTCCTCTGATTGTTAGAAATAAACCTAAGAATGTGGATATTAAAACATTCCCCGATAAAATTGTGATATATTGTTTTGTGGCTCTTAAAGATTTTGACAGGGTCGTTCCTGATCTGTTTTCAGGTTCAGTTGACTATAACGACTCGCACAATGGTTCTGTAAATATGCTTATTGTAAGGGTGGATGAATATCCTCAGAATATTAAAATATCAAGGTTTTCACCGGCCCGGGTCGAATATATTATCATGAAATAATGCTTAAAGCTGCTCTGACAGGGAATATCGGTTGTGGGAAAACGACGGTTGGCAGAATTTTTGAATTTCTTGGTGTTCCGGTTTATAATGCGGATGACCATGCCCGTCGCTTCCTTTTTAGTGACAATGTAGGTAAAAAACTGACAAAAACCTTTGGCAAGGTTATCCTGGACGAGCAGGGCTTTGTTGATAAAATTAAGCTTGCAGATCTGGTATTTAATGATTCTCAGTCACTTGGAAAGCTGAATGCCATCATTCATCCCCTGGTGATGAATGATTTCAGCGATTGGGCGCGGCAATTTGAGTCGCAGGCATATGTCATCCTTGAATCTGCAATTATCTTTGAAAATAAACTGGAAGACTTTTTTGACAGGATCATCCTTATTACAGCTCCTGAGGAGGAAAGAATTATGAGGGTCATGAAACGTGAATGTGTTACTCGTGAGAAAGTAATGGAGAGAATAAAGAACCAGCTGCCTGAAAAATACAAAGAGGGAAGGTCTGCGTATATTATCAACAATGATAATAATACCCTTGTCATACCTCAGGTTCTTGACGTTCATAGCGCACTGTCAGATATTTCCCCGGATTAATATATTATTTTTTCTATCAAATAAAAGAATGTAGTTTTGCACAAATAATCTACCTGAAATGACCTCGGAAATTTCACTGCTAATTATTACTGCAGTTTCGGTTGCCTTTATCCATACACTTACAGGGCCGGATCATTATCTCCCTTTTATTGTGATGGCTAAAGCCAGAAAGTGGTCGATGCCGAAAACCGCATTTTACACTGCTCTCTGCGGTCTGGGTCATGTCGGGAGCTCTATTGTACTTGGTTTTGTTGGAGTGGCCCTGGGAATTGCAGTTGGGAAGCTGGAACTCATTGAAGGCGTTCGCGGAAGCATTATTTCATGGGTGTTCACTGCCTTCGGGCTTGTATATCTGGTATGGGGAATAAGAAGGGCATTGCGGAACAGACCCCATAAACATATTCATTTTCATCGCGATGGCAAAGCCCATATGCACGAACATGTCCATCATGAAGAACATCTCCATGTGCATGAGAAAAGCGATAAAGTAAACCTGACTCCCTGGATATTGTTCACCATTTTTGTCTTTGGACCCTGTGAGCCTCTGATACCATTGGTGATGTATCCTGCTGCCAAGCACAATTACAGGGCACTGGCACTGGTTACAACAGTTTTCGGTTTGGTGACGATTGCAACTATGCTTGGTTTGGTGCTGGTGACCTCTTTCGGGATCAGGTTACTCCCTGTTAAATGGATGGAAAAATACAACCATGCACTGGCAGGCGGAACTATATTTTTGTGCGGGATGGGGATGTTGTTTTTAGGTCTTTAACATAGTTCCCGCCTCCCAACTCTTCACTCTTCACTTTTCACTCTTCACTCTTCACTCTTCACTTTAATCCACTCATACCATTTATCCATACCTTCACCGGTTTTAACCGAGAGTTCGATGAATTCCAGGTGATGATTTACTCTCAGTGCGTACTCCTTTGTTTTGGGAATACTGAAATCAACATAGGGCAGCAGGTCGGTTTTATTGATAATGCATAGGTCGGAAGAGGCAAACATGTTCGGGTACTTGATCGGTTTGTCTTCGCCTTCGGTAACACTGATGACGACCACTCTTTTAGCTTCACCCAGATCAAACAATGAAGGGCAGACAAGATTCCCGACATTTTCAATGAATAGTACAGCAGAGTCCGATACTTCGAGCATTTTAACGGCTTTGGCTATCATACCGGCATCAAGGTGGCAGGCATTGCCAGTATTGATCTGGATAACAGGCACTCCGGTAGCATCGATACGGTTGGCATCATTCATGGTTTGCTGGTCTCCTTCAATAACAAAAAAAGTTACCATGTTTTTCATGTCGGTGATGGTCTTTTCGAGCAGGCTGGTTTTACCTGAGCCCGGCGAGCTGACCAGGTTAAGAGCAAAAATCTTTTTGGCATCAAAATAACCCCGGTTTCTTTCAGCCAGCATGTTGTTTTTAAACATGATATCCTGACCGATCAGAATTTCTTTTGAATGCCCGTGTTCATGTTCATGGGAATGCCCATCTTCGTGAGCATGGGCATATTCATGCCCGTCACTGTCAATATGAGTATGGGTATGTTCATGGTAATCATGATTTTCATGACCTGGTTTTTTCATGGTAATTCCATCGTCAGGCTGGCCGCAGCCACAATTTTCACACATAGTATTTAAATTGGTTTACAAAATTATTAAAATTCATCCACTTTTATCGATTTTACCTGAAGTTCCCTTCCTCTTATGATATCGAAATAAACGCCTTCACAATAGGGGCATTGGGTATAGATATCTTCAGGGATAAACTCTTTCAGGCATTTATTACATCTTGCTACAGCCTGTATTATTTGAAAACAGATTCTTGCTTTTTCGAGTAGGGTATCTTTTACTGCTATTTTCAGAGAAAATTCGAGAACCTCAGGAACTACGCCCGACATTGTGCCCAGTTCAATGTCTACTTCCGATACCGAACTAAGTTTATGAATGCGGGCATTTTCTTCCACTATTTCAATGATATTTTGCGCTATGCTGAGTTCGTGCATTGACTGTTCTTTCAGTGTTTATTAACTTTTTTCTTTTGTCTTTTGAGATTTGACTGTATAATTTATCTTTTAGCTTAAAATGATATCATCAGAACAGCGTCAGCAAATCCTGGGCAGCTGTTCCCCTGCGGGCATATCAATGAGTCTGCTGCCGCCTATGCCAGTGATCATCACAACGAGCCCCTGATGGGTTGAAGAAATTTCTCCTATCACGGCTGCATCTTTACCTGTTTCAGAGGCTTGCAATGTTTCCAATACCTTAGCTGCATCTTCGCTGGCGACAACTATAACTACTTTTCCTTCGTTGGCCATAAACAGGGGGTCGTATCCGAAAATTTCACATAAACCTCTGACGCTCTCATCCAGTGGGATCTCTGATTCGGTCAGATCCACACCAAATTCTTTTTTTTCAGCAAGTTCGCAGAGTACGGTACCTAAACCGCCACGGGTGGCATCGCGCATGAATTTTACCTTTTTTGAAATCTGTAACACGTTTTCTATCATGGTATTGAGTGAAGCGCAGTCGGACAGGATCCCGGAATAATATTCCACGGAGTTTCTGGCACACAATATAGCCGCACCATGATTCCCGACACATCCGTTTACGATGATCTTATCACCAGGAATAATGCCTTTTCCTGTGCTGATGTCTTTCCTGTTTTCATCCAGTCTGCCTATTCCTGCAGTATTGATAAAGATCTTATCACAGCTGCCTTTATTCACCACTTTTGTATCACCGGTAACGATCAAAACACCTGCACTGGCTGCTTCGGCAGCCATGGTTTTTACGATATCTTCAAGTTCCGAAAAAGGCAGACCTTCTTCAATAATAAACCCGCAACTCAGGTAAAGAGGCTTAGCCCCTGAAACAGCAAGGTCGTTCACTGTTCCGCATACGGCAAGCTTACCGATGTTGCCTCCGGGGAAAAAAACAGGCGAAACCACATAGCTGTCTGTAGTGAAGGCGATTAAACGGCTGTCGATATTTAATATGGCAGAATCTGTCTGAGCCCTTAGAACAGGATTGTCAAAGTATTTCATAAACAGACTGCTGATCAGTTCGTGTGTCATCTTTCCACCACTGCCATGGTTGAGTAGTATCTTATCGCTGATCATGATTTATTGTATTTATAATAAGCCTGACAGGCTCCTTCGCTGGACACCATGCAGGTACCCACCGGGTCAGCAGGTGTGCATGCTTTTCCAAATAACTTGCATTCTTTCGGATATTTAAGCCCTTTCAGGATTTCCCCGCAAATACAGCCTTTAGGTTCAACGGGCTCAGGAACGCTCACAGGTATCATCGTATCAGCATCATGGTCATTATATTTCGGCTGAAGCATCATTCCGCTCTGTGGAATCACTCCCAGTCCCCTCCACCAGTCATCGCGAAGGAGGAAAACCTCCTGAAGTGCCTTTTGTGCTGTGATGTTGCCCTGGGCTTTCACAAAGCGGTTGTATTGAATTTCAACCTTAGCTTCGCCCGACTCGAATTGCTGAACAAGCATTAATATAGTCTGTAACAGGTCGACAGGTTCAAATCCGGAAACTACACAACCCAGGTGGTATTTTCGGGCAATGGGCTCGTAAATGCCTGTGCCTGTAATAGCACTGACGTGTCCGGGGCAGATGTAACCGTTTATTCTGACGCCTTCGTCAATGAGTGCAGCCATAGCCGGTGGCATGACCTTATGCGAACTCAGCAGAAAGAAATTCTTTATTCCGGCTTTGTGAGCATTCAGAATGGCAATAGCGCTTGTTGGGGAGGTCGTTTCAAACCCGATTCCTAAAAAAATTACCTTTTTCTTTGGGTTTTGTTTAGCCGTTTCCACCGCCATCAGAGGTGAATATACAATACGGATGTCAGCACCGGTTGACTTCTCTTTTTCAAGCGAAGAGGATGAACCGGGTACACGGATAAGGTCGCCGAAAGTGGTGATGATCACATCCGGCATCCTGCAATAGGAAATTGCAGTGTCAATAAATTTCCGACTGGTGACACATACAGGGCAGCCCGGTCCCGAAACTAGCCTAATATTGGAAGGCAGGAGGGAGGGTATGCCGAATTTCTGGATGGCCATGGTATGGCCACCGCAGACTTCCATCAGCACTATGTCTTTGACTGAAAGTGAACGTATGCTTCTGATCAGTTGATCAGTTAAGGTTTTATCACGGTATTCGTCAATGTATTTCATCCTGGAAGTCCTCAAATTCCTTGATTAACTTTATAGTTTCAGCGGCTTCCCCCTGACTGAGTCTTTCGATGGCAAACCCGGAATGGAGCAGGATATATTCCCCCACTTTTGGATTCTCCAAAAGCTGTAAGCAAGCATTGACGATGGTCCCACCTATTGAAACCTTTGCCATATCACCCTCAATACTAATAATTTCGGCAGGTATGCTTAAACACATGAATTTACAGGTTATTAGTGATCAGTAAAAAGTGCATAAAGATACAATTAAAAATGGAGAGGATACTACCGTAATTAGCTATTTTATTCCCTTAAAATGTCCCATAGCGGTGTCTGAATTTAAAAGAGAAAGTTCTTTTAGAAACTTGGTGTTTTTGTGGCGTTTTTTGCCATCAGAATTGGTGACTCAAAGAAAGAACAATGATTTATAACTAAATTACTATGCTATTTTTAGTAGCGCTATGGTCCACTGATGATACCAGCCTCGCTGTAATATTTGAATAATAAAATAGTTTCAAAAGTAATCAGATTTCAATATTCAATCCACCGCTTGAAGGTGAGCAGCAACCTGACCGAAAGGATATTATTGCTGTAATCGAACTGGGTATGGAAAATAGGAAAGTTAAACCCGTAAATGACAAAAACGACAGCCTGAACGGCGTGGTCAACTTTGGACGTAAATTTATAAGGGTAGGAAAGGCCAATCTCAGGCCTCAGGTACAACTCCCCGTGTTTGATGTCTTTAATAAATTGCACAGTGCCACCGTATACAAATGGTGAAAAGGTCGCATATCCTATATGATTCAGATATCCGGAGGCTTCGGCTCCCCATTTAAAACTCATTTCGCTGGTTGAAAATATACCTGATGTAAAGGAAATACTAAAGTAAGAACTTCTTTTGTTTACAGCATCCCACGAAGCTTGTCCGTAACCTATAGAACCGAAAATATTGGCTTTTGCATCACTCTGAAACCCGATATTGATACCTCTCCTGTAACTGAAGGCCCTGTTATAGCTGGCTGAAAACAAAGCCTTCTTGCGAAAAGTCTTGTTTTGTGAATATGAAGCTGAACAGAACAGGCTTAAAATAATGATCAGGGAAAAATATTTTCTGCAACAATTCATAACATCGGAATAACGCATCCTATTATACACCGATAACAAAGAATTGTTTCAAATCAAAGCAGATTTTCTTCTATGGTTTTGTCTTTTAATAAGGGGACAAATCGAAAAGTGCCATGGTCTTTTTTATCAAAATCGTTTTCCCCTGTCCTGATGATTGACTTCATAATCTGCATTTCGCCGCTTCCTACAGGGATAATAAGATTTCCACCGATGACGAGCTGTTTGAGCAAATCTTCAGGGACATAGGGAGCACCTGCTGTTACGATGATCTTATCAAACGGTGCAAACGACGGTAATCCTTTATAACCGTCACCATAATACATTTTTGGCTTATACCCGATGGTGGGCAGGAATGCCTTGGTGCGGGCATAAAGGCTTTTTTGCCTTTCTATGGTGTAGACTTTTGCACCCATCTCAAGAAGCACGCAGGCCTGGTAGCCTGAACCTGTTCCTACTTCAAGCACTTTATCTCCTTTCCGGATCTGAAGTAACTGAGTCTGGTATGCAACGGTATAAGGTTGTGAGATGGTCTGCCCGAAGCCTATTGGGAATGCCCTGTCTTCATATGCAAATTCTATGAAGGAAGAATCAAGGAAAAAATGCCTGGGAACAGTTTCTATGGCTTTTAGAACGAGAGGATCATTTATACCTTTTCCTTTTATTGTATCCACCAGTATCTTTCGTAAACCTTTGTGTTTGAATGAGTCAATCATAGTGTGACAGGTAAGGTGACGTTGAAATATATGCTAACTGCTGTTAAATAGTCTGTTAAATTCTTTATGCGAAGATACAAAAATGACACGCTGCTCTGATGTAATTTTGTTTTAAAATTGAAAACATGCTAAAGATTGCTGTATTAGGTGCAGGACATCTCGGGAAAATTCATATCAGGTGTATCAGGGAAATTGAAGATTTCAACCTTATCGGGTTTTATGATACGGACATGCAGATACAGCGTGATGTCAGCAATGAGTTTGGAGTGAAGTGTTATGAAAATCCCGGGGAACTCATCGAACTTGCTGATGTAATTGATATTGTTACTCCGACGATGTCACACTATGAGCTGGCAGCTATGGTGTTAAAGAAATCGAGACATGTATTCATTGAAAAGCCCATAGTGACAACGCCGGAAGAAGCCATGAAGCTGATTGGAATTGCAGAAGAAGCCAAAGTGAAAGTTCAGGTTGGCCATGTTGAAAGGTTCAATCCTGCTTATTTAGCTGCAAAACCTTTTCTGACCCATCCGATGTTCATCGAATCCCACCGTCTTGCCTATTATAATCCAAGAGGTACCGATGTATCGGTAATTCTCGACCTGATGATTCATGATCTGGATATCATCCTGAGTGTGGTTAAGGCCAATGTGAAACGCATCAGTGCCAGTGGCGTTCCTGTGATCAGCGATACTCCCGATATTGCCAATGCGAGGATAGAATTTGATAATGGCTGTGTAGCTAATATCACCGCGAGCAGGATATCCATGAAGAATATGCGTAAAATCAGATTTTTTCAGAAAGATGCTTATATCTCCATTGATTTTCTGAAAAAAAACACGGAAATCATCCGTATGAAAACACTAAAAGACGATGACGTTACCGAGCCGGATGCACTGATATTTGATCTCCCGCACCTCAGAAAACGCAAGGAGATCATTATAGAGAAACCTGAAATTAAAGATATTAATGCCATCAAAACGGAACTGGAATCGTTTTATCATTCCATTGTAAATAATGTCAGTCCCGAAGTCAGCATAATCGACGGTTACAACGCCATTAACCTGGCACATCAGATTATCGATAAGATCAACAGGACGCTGAACGAAGTATAAGTAATAATTTCAGGTTGCAATAACATTCGTTCTGTTTCGTTTTGTAACTTTGCATTAAGTTTATTTTCTATATGCACATCATCATCAGGAAGGTTGTTTTGTCGTTATTGATTATCTGTCCGTTCATATTTCTTTTCAACTCATGCGAACTGATCAATCCGGATGAAACTATCCCCTCATTTATTCATATCGACAGCATTGATGTGGTGACGGATTTGCAGTCAGAAGGCACTGCCAGCCATAAGATATCCGATGCCTGGGTCTATGTGGATGATGAGCTCATAGGCGCTTTTGAACTTCCGGCTACTGTCCCGATTTTGAAAGACGGTATACACCGCCTGACCATCAGGGCTGGAATAAAAAGTGATGGTATTGCATCAACAAGACCCTATTACCCTTTTTATGAACCCGTTATTTATGATAACTTCAAACTGTTCAAGGACAGTGTGGTTAAAGTAAATCCCGTGACCCATTATTCTTCCGGGGCAAAAATTGCCTGGAAAGAGGCCTTTGAAGATGGTGGCGTATCGCTGATAAAAGCAAGCGACGATACAACCAGCCTCTTCAAAACCAATGACCGCAGCCTTGTCTTTGAGGGCAATTACTCCGCTTATGCCAAAATCTTACCCGGTGACACCACATTCTTTTTCCGGTCGACTGATTCCTATAAACTGCCCATTTCGGGATACACCTACCTTGAACTTAATTATAAAAACAACAATAAGTTTTTGGTCGGACTGATTGCCAATATCAGCGGAAGCTCGGTTTCATTGCCTGTATTGATACTAAACAGATCTGATAAATGGAATAAGATCTATATCAACCTTACCATGATGGTTTATAATTATAACTCAGCCACGGATTTTTATATTTTTATCAGTTCGACCCGGGAAGCGGATGTTGATGTTCCTGTTATATATCTGGATAATATAAAACTTGTATACAGCAAGTAAGGATTACGAAATGAAACAGAGCAGGCAAATAATTAAGTATCTTCTGACAGATTATTTGTTAGCGGTATTTGCCTGGGGAATATTTTTCATCTACCGGAAATACGTTGCCGATCATTATATTTTTAATTATCTGCCCTGGGTACTGAAAGATACCAAACTGTATCTGGGGTTGCTTGTCATCCCGGTTTTCTGGATATTAATCTATACAATCAGCGGAGCATACAGGAATATTTTCAGAAAATCAAGACTGACCGAATTTTATATCACCTTATTCACTTGTATTATAGGAGTATTGTTCATATTTTTCTTTCTTATACTGGATGATATTATCGTTAACTACAAAACCTATTATAAATTCTTTCTCATTTTATTTTTACTGCATTATGTGCCAACTTACTGCGGGCGCGCTATTATTACCTCCTCGACAATAAAGAAGATTCACCGGCGCATTATCGGGTTCAACACTTTAATCATAGGCAGTGGGAGCAATGCAGTAAAAATTGCTGAGGACATCAGCAACCAAAAGTTGTCATCCGGGAATAAATTTGTTGGCTATCTCAGCATCAACGGGAATACAATTGCCGGACTGGATTTGCATATGCCTTTTCTGGGCTCCATATCCGGCCTTGACCGGATCATTAAGAATCTTAAAATTGAGGAGGTTATTATTTCCATAGATGCCGATAACATTAAAATGACCGATGACATTATTAACAGCCTTGAAGAAAGTGATGTGCTGATCAAGATTGCGCCTGAAATGAGGGATTTTGTGATGGGGAAGGTGAAGATGTCATCCATCTTTGATACACCGCTGATACTGATCAGTCCCGGATTGATGCCGGAGTGGCAGAAAATGATCAAGCGATGCATGGATATTATAATTTCGCTGGTTTGTATTATCATTCTCCTTCCTGTTTTTCTGATCATTGCCATATGCATCAGGTTAAGCTCGAAAGGACCTGTAATTTATAATCATGAGCGTATCGGCTATAAAGGGAAACCCTTTACGATCTATAAGTTTCGTTCAATGTATGAGAATGCAGAGAATGGTGTACCACAATTATCTCATGGAAATGACAGCAGGATCACTCCGGTCGGGAAATTTCTGCGCAAGATACGGCTTGACGAAACCCCACAGTTTTTCAATGTCCTTAGAGGGAATATGTCGCTTGTAGGTCCCCGGCCTGAAAGACAGTTCTTTATTGATCAGATCGTAAAAAGAGCCCCGCATTATCATCTGCTGCATAAGGTTAAGCCCGGAATTACATCCTGGGGTCAGGTCAAATATGGCTATGCCGAGAATATCGATCAGATGCTCGAACGACTCAAATACGACATCCTCTATATTGAAAACATGTCGCTTGCTGTTGATGTTAAAATTCTGATTTATACCATCTTAATTATAGTCCAGGGCAGGGGGAAATAAGCATTAAACACTTCCATTCTCGATAAGAAGCACTACCTGCTCGATGTCCTTATCCTCACCCAGTGGGTCATATCCTGATTTCAGATCATATCCGTATATTTTTGCGACAGTCTGCCAGATGAAAACTTTGAATTTACCCCTGTATTCCTTAATGATGTTGTAGGAGGATGAACCGGTTTCCCTGTTGATCAGTTTCATCAGTATCTTTCCCTGAGTGAAGGTCAGGTTTTTGATTTCATCACCGAATTTATTTTTCAGATCATCTTCAGCCAGTTTCATCAGTCTTCGTTTTTCCCTGTTGTTTTTGGCATTGTTGATCATCTTATTGTATTCATTGATTTTTATGGCAGCCACCTTGGCATAGGGATAAGCTTTTTTTACATTGTAAACCAGCAGGTTAAACTCCATTCTTTCCTTATCGGTACTGAAATTCACAGGCGAAAGTACTTTCACTTCGGGGAGAAAAATGTAGGCGATGGTATCGCCGTTAAATATCTGATTGTAAGTGACAAGGCCTTTAATTTCCTGGCTGAAAGCTGGGTAAGATATAATAATGAAGGCAATATTGAGGAAGACTTTTTTCATTCAAGTCAATTATACCCGAAAATAACTCAACATCTATGCCAACTGAATCAAGCTGAACATTAAAAATCCGGTTTATGCAACTTTTAACCTGGCAATATTGGTTTTTCCGATCATTTCTTCAGCAAGTTCAAGAGTAATCTTTATTTTACCTGAAGAGGGTTTTGCTGACGGACTTGTATACATTATATCTGTCATGATCACTTCGACTATAGAGCGAAGACCGCGGGCCCCCAGTTTAAATTCGATGGCTTTTTCAACAATATAATCCAATACATTGTCGTCAAAAGTCAGGTCTATATTGTCCATTTTCATAAGCTTCCTGTACTGTTTAACCAGAGAGTTTTTAGGTTCTGTAAGTATCAGTTTCAGGGTGTCTTTATCCAGAGGAAGAAGATAGGACAATACCGGGAAACGGCCAATTATTTCGGGTATCATACCAAAACTTCTGAGATCCTGAGGTGCAATATACTGAAGGATGAGGTTCTTGTCAATGGGTTCTTTTGACTTATCGGTATTATAACCGATCACATTGGTCTGAAGCCGGGATGCAATTTTCTTGTCAATGCCGTTGAAAGCGCCACCTGTAATAAACAATATATTCTTGGTATTGACCTGGATCATTTTTTGTTCGGGGTGCTTTCTGCCACCATAGGGCGGGACATTCACCACCGTCCCTTCAAGCAACTTCAGTAAAGCCTGCTGAACACCCTCTCCGGAAACATCGCGCGTAATGGAAGGGTTGTCACTTTTACGTGCGATTTTATCAATTTCATCAATAAATACGATGCCTTTTTCTGCGGCAGTAACATTATAGTCAGCAGCCTGCAGCAGCCTCGAAAGAATACTTTCCACATCTTCTCCTACATAACCTGCTTCAGTAAGAACAGTAGCGTCGGCAATGCAGAAGGGGACGTTTAGCATACGTGCGATGGTACGTGCCAACAGCGTTTTCCCTGTCCCGGTTTCCCCAACAAGTATGATATTAGACTTTTCTATCTCCACATCATCATCTTCCTTAATTCTTTTCTTTGCAGATTGAGCAAGTCTTTTATAATGATTATATACAGCAACCGAAATAATTTTCTTGGCTTCATCCTGACCAATCACGTACTGATCGAGGAAGTTCTTGATCTGAATCGGTTTTATCAGTTCAAAATCAATATGTTCCTTGTATGTTTTTGAGGCTGTTTCATCATCAAGTATGGCTTTGGCCTGATCGATACAGTAGTTGCAGATGTTGGCTTCAAGTCCGGCAATGAGCATGTTCGTATCCTTTTTCTCACGGCCACAGAAAGAACATTTGTCTTTTGCTTTAATCATTAACAGTAATTTTCTTAAAGATACGAATAATTTTCAAAAAAGTTTTCCGACCGGGCGTAAATTATTTTTTATTTTTCTGAAGGATCTCATCAATCATCCCGTATTCTTTAGCTTCCGAAGAAGTCATCCAGTAATCACGGTCGGCATCTTTCCATATTTTCTCATAGTCCTGTCCGCTGTGATAAGCGAGGATGTCGTATAATTCTTTCTTCAGCTTCTGAATTTCGCGGGCTGTGATCTCAATATCCGAGGCCTGACCTTCCGCACCACCCATAGGCTGGTGGATCAGTATACGCGAATGAGTCAGTGCTGTACGCTTACCTTTGGCTCCGGCTGTGAGCAATATGGCGCCCATAGAGGCTGCCATACCTGTACATATGGTTGCTACATCAGGATTAATATACTGCATGGTATCATAGATCCCAAGACCGGCATAAACAGAGCCCCCCGGGGTATTCAGATAAATCTGTATGTCTTTTTGTGCATCAACTGATTCGAGAAAAAGAAGCTGCGCCTGGATAATATTGGCAACATAATCGTCGATAGCTACACCCAGAAAGATGATCCTGTCCATCATAAGGCGTGAGAATACGTCCATAGAAACGACGTTCAACTGGCGTTCCTCAATGATATACGGCGTCATGCCCACTGACTTGCTGTAGCGATCGAGGGTCAAACTATTTATACCCAGATGCTTTACGGCATATTTTCTGAATTCATTATTTTCCATATTATTCGTGTATGTTGGATACTAATTTAATAAATGCTTCATAGGTAACTTCATTGTTCTTCAAGTTCAGATTCTCCTTGAATAGTTGTGTCAGCTTTTCATCATAAAGCTGTTCATATACTCTTTTAACCTCATCCTTGTTTTTCAGTATCGTTTCAACAACACTGTCGAGGGCAGGTGAATCTTCACCCTGTGATTCGGGGAAATACTGACGTGTAATAACACCTTTGATGTAATTTTTAACATCTTCATTGGTTACATTGATCTGATGTTCAGAAATGACACGGTTTTCAATCAACTGCCATTTCAGTGATTTGAAATAATGTTCATACTCTGTTTCAAGCTGTTCCTCAGGCACTTTGTCCTTGTTGGTTTCGAGCAGCCATTTTTTCAGAAAATCTTCAGGCAGGGAAATGTCGGCGGTTTCAATCAGTTTTTCAATGGAGTCATTCATAAACTTTCTTTCACTTTCGCCGGTATACATCTTCTCTATTTCCTCTTTTATCTTGTTTCTGAAATCATCTTCTGTTTTCAGTTCATCTTTCGGGTAAATTAATTTGTAAAGATCTTCGCCGAGTTCAGCAGGAACAGTTCTTTTTACTTCTGAAACCACAAGGCGGAATGCGGATTTCAGTTCTTCTGCTTTTTCCTGGCTGATACCCAAAACGTCAGTATATTCATGTCCGTGTGCAAATGTTTCAGAGGGAACGAAATCAACACTATCACCTTTTTTTAGGTTCAGGAATTTTTTTACTCCTTCTTCATGATGAATCTGGTTAACAACAAAAGAACTATGGTTTACGACCCCACCTGTCTTGGGCAGATGATTTTCGTCGAGTTCCAGCAGGTCACCTTCCAGGGTGTCGTCTTTTTCGGAAAACTCTGTATCAACCAGGGTTCCATATCGTTTACATATATTGTTCACATACATGTCAACGGATTTGTCGTCGGCAATAATGGAATAATAATTTACTTCGGTATTCCCTGACAGTGAAAGTTCAAATTTTGGAGCAAGACCAACGTCAAAGTGAAACTCAAAATTTTCCTGATCGGGATGCGACATAGGTGGAGTCTTGTCCATATCAGGCAATGGATTTCCCAGAATTTCGATGTTGTTTTCCTGCAGATAACTGCTCAACGATTCCGAGAGTATTTTATTGATTTCATCCAGTTTTACAGCAATGCCGTATTGTTTTTTGATCAGGCCGAAAGGTACGTGCCCTGGTCTGAATCCGGGTATGTTTGCCTTTCTCTGGTGGTCTTTCAGAATTTTATTTACCTTTTCTTCATAGTCAGCCGGTACAAGTTCAATCTTTATAGATGCTGATAAATCTCCTGTTTTTTCCTGCGTAATGTTCATTTATTCAGTTTTTTTTAAATGGTTTGCAAAGGTAAGGAAAATAAGGTATATTTGTAAATATTAATTAGATTAATTCGTTACAGGTCTATGCAATAAATATTTATCCGCCTTTAGAAAAGAGAAATTCTTATTCCGTTATGACATACAATCAGAAGGACGCAGATCATTATAAGAGCAAAAAAAACAATCATCGTGATGCCATTCGGATTGTTGGTATATATGCCGTGTTCGGTGCACTCTGGATCTATTTTTCCGATACTCTGCTGGGTAAAAAGTTCAACAATCCCGATCTGATCATTTATTTTGCTATCATTAAAGGATTTGGTTATATCCTTGTAACAGCTACGCTTTTGTATATATAGATATTCAGATACATACGAAGAAAGAATAAAATAAATGAAGAGTTACTTGCAAGCGAATACAAGTATAAAATTATTACGGAGAATTCGGAGGATGTTATTTGGAAGCTTGACATACTCACCCTGAGGTATACTTATATCAGCCCTTCTATATACAATCTTAGCGGATATAGTCCTGACGAAGTTCTTAGAATGACACTGACCGATTTCTTTACACCTGATTCCTATATCGAATTTGTCTCCAGGCTGCCTGATGCTACTGGGGAGATCATTACTGAAAATGTTTTTCCGTTTGAAAAGCCAGGAGAATACTATCAGCTTTGTAAAGACGGGTCAGTCATTTTGACCGAAGTCGTGGCCAAAATCCTGGCGGATGAAAATGGTTTGCCAAGTGAACTCCTTGGTGTATCGCGCAATATTGCAGAACGCAAATTTCAGGAAGAATTAATCCGGTCACAGCGCAATATGGCGTTGTTCCTGAGTTCGTCATCCAACATGAAAGAAGCTCTGAATTATGTGATTGAGATGGTATGCAAAACAGGCATTGTGGAATGTGGGGGAATTTATCTTTTAAACAACTCCCGGCATAAAGCTGAATTATCTGCCTTTTACGGGTTATCGGATGAGTTTGTTAAGAAGGCATTTCATTTAGAAATAGATTCATCATTTTTCCGGAGGATTAAGTTGGGGCAACCCACATATAGCAATAGCCTTCCAATTGCCAAAACTACTTATGAATTTCATGTCAGGGAGGGATTAAAAACACTGGCTCTTATTCCGGTATTGTATGAAAATGAACCCATAGCTTTACTGAGCCTCGCGTCACGCTCAGAAAAGGATATCACCCATGATAAAAGGGCTTACCTTGAATCTCTTGGGGCGCAGTTGGGAGGGACCATTGCCCGTATCCGTGCCGAAGAAGAACTTGTTTTAAAGGATTTTGCCCTCGGATCGTCTATCAATGCTATTTATCTTGCCGATTTAAATGGCCGTTTGTTTTTTGTCAACAAAGCTTTCAAAAACATGTTGGGTTATGATACTACTGATGAGGTTTTGGGCAGGCATATTTCTGAATTTGCTTCTTCCAGGCAGAAGGTTGAAAATGCATTGAAAAGCATCATCAGCGGTCATGGATTTCAGGGTGATCAACTTGCTCTTAAGAAAGACGGGAAAATGATCAATATTCATATTTCAGCCAGCCTTGTCCGTTCACCCGGCAGTGATCCCTTATGCATTATGGCTTCATTTATCGACATAACCCGTCAGAAACACATGGAGCAGATGATGAATAATGCCATAATTTCCAGTGAGGAAAAACAGAGAGCTATCTTTGCAGCTGATCTTCACGATGGTCTGGGCCCCATGCTTTCCTCTCTTAAAATGTTTCTTAAAACTATGGAATATATTAATAATCAGGACGAAAAGAACAAAGTGGTGTTGAAAATAAATGAAGTAATTGATGAATCCATTGTTATCCTGAAAGAACTGTCGCATAATATCAGCCCGCATATCCTGAAGAATCATGGCCTGCTTATAGCATTCAAGGACTTTTACAGCAGGATGTTATTTAATGGTTTAAAGTTAAATATTGTTTCTAACCTCGACGATGTAAGGATTGATCCTAAATATGAAATCAATATTTACAGGATAATGACAGAATTGATCACCAACACTATAAAGCATGCTGATGCTTCAGAGATCATGGTGCAGATAAAAAAGAAAGGTAATGAGCTTAAACTTGATTATTCAGATAATGGTAAAGGCTTCGATGTGAATAAACTCCTGGATGAAAACTCGGGAAATGGTTTGTACAATATTATCAACCGGCTTCAATCTATGAACAGTATTTATAACTTTAAAAGTAAACCAACTAAAGGATTTGTATTTTCAGCAAAATTAACACTATAGATATATGATTAAAATTATCATAGCCGATGATCATAAAATTTTCAGAGAGAGCTTAATCATGCTTTTTAATGCAATGGGAAATTATAAGGTCATAGCCGAGGCTTCAAACGGTAACGAATTATTGAAATTACTGGAACAATATAATCCCGATGTTGTGATCCTTGATATTTCCATGCCCGGCATGGACGGTATCGAAGCCATTGAAATCATCAGTAAGAAACATCCCGGTTTAAATGTGCTGGTATTATCCATGTACGATGATGAAAAGTACTACCTGAAAATGGTGGAATGCGGTGTGAAAGGATTTATTCTGAAAGATGCAGGAAGTGATGAGCTGGAAAAAGCATTGTCGGCAATTGTGGGCGGTGATCATTATTTTTCACAGCAATTGCTGAGGAAAATCGTTGTACAATCTTCAAAAAGTGAGAAACCCAGACTACCTGCTTTGAATAAATTGTCTAAAAGAGAAAAAGAAGTCCTATTTTATATTTGTAAAGGGTATTCCAATAAAGAAATATCAGAAGCACTTCAAATCAGTCCCAGGACAATAGAAATTCACAAAACCCATTTAATAGAAAAAACCGGAGCAAAAAACACCATCAACCTGATATTGTATTCTTTGAGTAATAAATTGTTTTCTATAAATGACTTATAACCACCTCTGAACAATATCAGTTCACTATAGATATTTTACAAACCTGCCTGATATCTTTTGATGATGATCCCAGCAGAATATTAAAATCGCCGGGTTCAACCTGCCAGTTCCCGGTATCCGGATTCCAGAACGAAAAATCATTCTTGCTTAATTTAAAAACGATGAGCCTGCTTTCTCCCCTGTTAAGAAACACTTTGCTGAAACCTTTCAGTTCTTTTACAGGGCGGGGAACTGATGATTCAATATCCTGAATATACAGCTGCACCACTTCCGACCCGGAAAAATCACCTGTGTTCCGGAGAGTAAGACTTACACTCAGGGTATCATCACTATGAGCAATGATCTTTGACGATTGTAAATTACTGTAAATGAATTGTGTATATGAGAGGCCGAATCCAAACGGGTAAAGAGGCTCGATTTTTTTTGTCTCGTACCAGCGATAACCTGTAAAAATGCTTTCTTTATAATTGATATCGAACATCTTTCCTTTAATAAAAAAATCGCCACGCCATCCTTTATATAATTTTTCACCTTTCGGAATATAAGGGTACCCGGGTGAATCTGTGAATTTTCTCTCTATGCTGATGGGCAGTTTCCCTGAAGGGTTGGTTTTACCTGACAGTATCTCTGCAATGGCCGTTGAGCCGTTTTGCCCAAGGTACCATGAATACAGGATAGCTTTGACTTTGCCGTCCCAGTTTGTCATTTGCACCCCGCTCCCTGAATTAATAATGATAATCGTGTTTGGATTCAGATCAGAATACCGGCTGATTTTGGTATCTGTTTCAGCGGGTAGCTCAAAAGGACGGTCGTAACCTTCGTTATCCATCGTCCCGGTGCTGAAGATGACAATCTCTGCATTTTTTATCTGTTCGTCTGAAGGATTCTTTATATATGCCAGCTGATCCCCGAATTCATTTTGCATGGCTTTCAACAGGGTGATCCGGTGATAACCTTTTACCGAAGCAGAGCCTCCTCCGCAGGCTATCTTTGTGGCATAATCACCGCATAAAACTATTTTGCCGGGTTTGTGTTTTGATAAAGGAAGAATGTGGTCATTGTTTTTAAGCAGAACGACAGCTTCTCTGGCTGTCTGAAGGGCCGTTTCCTCATGCACTCCGAAATTACGGATATACCGTTTATCTGTTACAGGCCTGTCATACAATCCCATGGCAATACAGGTTTGTATGATGCTTTTACACATGCGGTTGATTTCGCTTTCAGTTATTTTCCCTTCTTTGAGCAATCGTTTGGCATCTTTTTTAATAAATGAATGACCGGGCATAACTAAATCCTGCCCCGACCGGATGACTTTTTCAGTGTTGTTGACCGACCACCAGTCGGTCATGACGAGCCATTTAAAGCCAAGTTCGTGTTTAAGAAGACCATCAATCACATCCTTACTCTGTCCCGTCCATTCACCGTTCACCTGATTATAGGAGGTCATCACAGCCAGAACGCCGGCATCAACACCTGCCTTAAATGCCGGCAGATAGATCTCGTGCAGGGCACGTTCATCCACAACGGAATTTGTATTTTTACGGTGAAAATCCGTATTGTTGCAGAGAAAATGTTTCATGGTTGCTATGGTCCCTGTACTCTGCATGCCGGTAATATAATTTTCAACGAGGCGAGAGGTGAGATAAGGGTCTTCTCCAAAATACTCAAAATTTCTTCCGCACTGGGATATACGGTACATATTCATACCGGGACCGAGGAGAAAAGCGACATCACCTGCGCGGCATTCCTCACCGATGCACTGTGCATACCTGCCTGCCAGCTCAGTGTTCCAGGTTGAAGCCAGAGCCAGCGGGCATGGGAATGCAACTGATTTTTTCAGGCTGCTTTTGATAATACTCCTGATATGTATGCCCTGTGTAGCATCGGAAAGATAAAGCCGGGGCATTTTGTATTTTTTGAAGCCCCTGATATAGAACAGATGAAACCCATTGATGAATTTTATTTTTTCTTTCAATGTCAGTTTATCCAGATACACATTGGCTCTTTTTTTGGCTTCTTCAAAGCTGACAGGGGGAATAAAAGGCTTTATGGAACCATCCGTAGTTGATTGTGCATAAATATGACTTGTCAGAAAGAGGGTGATAAGCAGTGATATGATATAGTTTTTCATACTTCGAAATTATAACGATGCCCAAAATTAAAATAAAAATACAATATGTCAAGGATTCGTTTCTTCCTGTATTATTGTATTAAAATGATAAACATGAATTAACCGGATAAAAAGAAACCCCAAAACTGTCTAATTTTTTGAGGTTTCCGGGCAATAAAACTAAAAGATTAAAACTACTATACTACAATGAAAAAAAGGAGTATCGGGTGTCTACTAATCCCGGACTCCGGTTAATTTTTTATGCAGCGTACTGAATAGCCTACAGCGCGAAAATCGCTGATGGTATAGCCTCCGCTTGTTGAAAACCACATAACCATGGCTTTTGAAGTATTGGAAACCGTACTTGACCAGTAAGCACCACTATTTCCTGAATCATATACTTCTCCATCAGGAAAATCGCGATAACCTGCCACTGTCCATTTCAGGGGAGACCCAAATGCTCCGGCTGTATTTTTGCTGGTCCAGGAGCTTACTTCAGCTGTTAATTCTGAGCTTGTCGGCAGGCGATATCCTGATGGGCACGGATTGTTAATACCGGAAACGCCCTGCCAGAGATTGTTATTTTGTGGGACCTTCCAGTCATAGGGTGACTGTACGGTTTTGACAAACAATGAATTCCCGGGAGTATTGGATGTGGATGTGGTTGTTGTAACACCATTTATGGCTGTTCCTGAATAGGAATCAGACCAATTGATACACTGATGATCGTCTGCGAGACGGCCCCACTGAAACAATGAACCATACGACTGGTAATCAGTTGCTGACTGGGCAATACGGTTGGCTCCGAGGTTACGGTCAAGCCAAACCTTCTGGGTTTTCTGGTTGGCAACTTCATAGTAAGTATAGCTCTGATTGCAGGTAATCTGAACTATAGGTGCATTGTTGACAACCACCACCGCAAACGTGCAGTTTGTTCCGAAAGTAACAGTAAAGGTATTTATTCCTGTTGCCAGGGGGGTGCCGTTACCCGGAAGTGTTACATATTGGGTCCCTGTTGATGTAAAAGACCCGCTCTTTGAAAAATTGTAACCATTGACGGTATTACTGGAGATATTATATGTTCCTGCTGTTGTAATTGTCACTTTCAGTGTTACGGAATTGGCAGAATTCAAAGCAATACCTCCATAGAAAACGCCATTGATCACAGTTCCAGAAGAAACTATGGAGCCTGCAGCAGAGGCTTTCGGGCCGGCTAGCAACTGGCCTCCTTCAGGATTGGGCTGAATAGTATCAAGATCTTTTTTACAACCCATAATAGTAATACTTAAAATAACGATCATTGTTGAAATCGAATTCAGGATTCTTTTTGTTTTCATCGGGCTTAGTTTATAGGTTTCAAAATATTTATAAAATCAATTGCAACATTTACCCTATTTGTTTTAAAACCGTTAAAAAGGTAACCCTGATTCATGCGTTTTTTTATGGCTGAACATATAATTACGTAAAAACACATATAGCATACTGTACCTTTAACTTAGAAAATAGGAATGAAATATTAAGGTAGTCTTAACAGCGATTCCTGATGTGGTCCGGTTCAGGATTATTTGAGAAATGCCTGAAATAAAATGCCTTTCTGCTGATAATTAAGTTCCTTGTGATAACAGATAAGAAAACTGACAAAATATTATAACTAAACTGATAAGATTAAGTAAGGGTAACCGATTATTCATGTGTATTATGAATTCATGTACAAAACGGATAAAACCTATGAAATCATTTACACTTGTTATTATTGTCCTGGTATCAGGCATCGCACCTATTCAGGCTCAGACCTTTACTGAAATTCTGGGCAGGCCAACAGATGCCACAGTCACCATGAGTGTTTTGTTCGACCAGCGTGTTGATGTATACTGGGAATATGGAACGGTACCCGGTACTTATGCTCAGACAACAGCGACGGTAATAGCTGCACCGGACACAACTCTTGAAGCCGATTTAACCAATTTATTACCTGACACACGTTACTTTTACAGAACAAGATTTAAACCCGGCGGTTCCCCTACAGCATTTTCAAGTGGCTCGGAGCATACATTTTGTACCCGAAGAGCTTTAGGAAAAACATTCACGTTTGCTGTTGAGGCAGATCCCCATCTCGATACCAATTCTATTCCTGCTTCATATACTCTGACTTTGCAGAATATTCAATCCAAAGGGCCTGATTTTCTTATCGATTTGGGTGATAATTTTATGTCGGAGAAACTACCTGTGATCAATCAGGCAAATATCACAGCCCGGCATTTATTATACAGGCCCTATTTCAACATTCCGTGCCCGTCTTCTCCTCTGTTCCTTGTGATTGGGAATCATGAAGGCGAGCTTGGCTGGAGCCTGAACGGAACCTTTAACAGTCTTCCTGTTATGGCCTCCAATACACGAAATCTTTATTATCCTAATCCACTTCCCAATTCGTTTTATAGAGGCGACAGTATTCCTGAAACGTATGTTGGATTGCGTGGAAATTATTACTCGTGGCATTGGGGCGATGCGCTTTTCATTGTACTTGACCCATTCTGGTACACCACCACCAAAGGCGGCTGGGGCTATACGCTCGGACTTACACAGTATAACTGGTTAAGGCATGAGTTAATGACAAGCAGCGACAAATACAAGTTTGTTTTTTGTCATAACCTTGTTGGCGGAAAAACCAATGATGCACGGGGAGGCTCCGAAAATGCAGATTTTTTTGAAATGGGTGGTCAAAATGCTGATTCTACCTGGGGATGGGACACTCATCGCCCTGGATGGGATAAACCTATTCATCAGTTGATGGTGGAAAACAAGGTCAGTGTTTTCTTCCATGGTCACGATCATTTGTATGCCAAACAGGACAAGGACGGGATAGTTTATCAGGAAGTACCGCAGCCTTCTTCAAGAAACATTACCAACCCTTTGGGAACACAATACGGTTATGTCACCGGTACAATAATTCCCAGCCGTGGCTATCTTTTAGTAACCGTCAGTGATTCGAACACCAAAGTGGAATATATTAGAACTTATCTGCCCGATGAACAAACGGGAGGTCATACAAATGGCCAGATTGCAGATTCATACACCATTTCACCGGCTCAAACAGGCGTTAATGAAAACGTTAGCGTTTCAGCCAATAATATAATGGGACAAAATTACCCCAATCCATTTAGCGGAAAAACAACTATAAAATATAAGGTTACAACGGCTAATCAAGTACAGGTAAAAGTCTTTGATATATATGGAAATGAAATCTGTACCCCTGTCAGTCAATTTCAGCAGGCAGGCGATTATACCCTTTCCCTGAATTCCAAAGAATTTTCATTTGCGGCAGGAGTTTACTATTACCGTATTTCTATTGGAAATGAAAATAAAAGTATGAAAATGATATGTATTGAATAAATAAACAGGAGGATTTTATGATTAAAACACTAATTACCGCCATTTTCACAGGAGTACTGTTTTTCCATGCTGAAGCACAAAAACTGAT
>Ga0114951_10001464_pt1 | contig 29138 bp, 26 predicted proteins | sample AM7aDNAmetaG_FD_88677 | JGI IMG/M metagenome (GOLD analysis project Ga0114951, IMG submission 88677) | Freshwater microbial communities from Finland to study Microbial Dark Matter (Phase II) - AM7a DNA metaG | ecosystem: Environmental > Aquatic > Freshwater > Lake | place: Finland: Lake Alinen... | reverse complement strand
GGAGACGGTGCAGCTCCCGCGGCACGACGGCGCGCACGTGATCCACATCCAGCTGGCCAACACGCTGCTGGATCCGGGAGAGCTCGGCAGTCCCGACGACCCGCTCGAGCTCGACGTCTCCACGATCCTCGACACGCTCGGCCCTGTGACGCTGGCTCCCCAGGCGCTGAGCGCGGCGAGCGGCGGGCGGGCGACGCTGCGCTTCATGGTGCGCGACGCTCTGAGCCCGACGGCGCAGGTTCGGGTGCGCGTCGCGAACCTGGCCGGCAAGACCGTGAGCGTCGTGAAGCTCGGCGAGGTCCCGACGGGGAGGGCCGTGTCGAGGAGCCTCGCGGTGAGGCTGCCGCAAGGGCACTACAGGTACCGCGTCATGGCGACTGATCTCGCCGGCAACGCGCAGCGGAAGGCCGGGGCGAACGACCTCATCGTGAGGTAGGCACGTGCCCGGCGGACAGGAGACGTGATGGCGGCGGATGGGCTCGTGCGCTGGGAGGAGGTCCCGGGCAGGAGAGTCGAGGCGGGACCGATGTGTGCCACCTGGACCGACCTGGGCCAGGCCGGCGGCAGCGTCGCCACCGGCCTCAAACGCATCCAGATCGAGCCGGGCCGGCGCTCGACGCCGGCGCACGTGCACGACGCCGAGGAGGAGATCTTCTACGTCCTCGGCGGCGACGGTCTCAGCTGGCAGGACGGGGAGACCTGCACGGTGACCGCCGGCGACTGCATCGTCCAGGTGGCCGGCGGCGCCGCGCACACGCTGATCGCCGGGGAGCAGGGCATGGACGTCCTCGCCTTTGGCACGCGCCGCGCCGCGCCGGTGGCGCGCCTGCCCCGCGCCGGCGTGGCGTGGCTCGGGAGCAGCTGGGTCGCGATCGGCGGTGAGCCGCATCCGTGGGGCCGCGAGGTCGCTGCCGGAGAGCTTCTTTGCCCCGAGCCCGGCGCGCGGCCGGCGAACGTGGTATGGGGTGCTGAGGTCGAGGAAGAAGTGATCGCCCACGGGGATACGCATCGCACGGTGCGCGCCCTCGGCCGCGCCGGCGGATCGCGCGCCACGGGGCTCAATCATGTGGTGATCGCGCCCAACCGCTATAGCTGCCCGCCGCATGTTCACGCCGCAGAAGAGGAGATCTTCGTCGTGCTGAAGGGGGAGGGCAACCTGCTCATGTACGATTGCGACACGCGGCCGCAGGCACCGCCGCTACTGTCGCTGGTCAGCGCCGGCGACCTGCTGGTGCGCCCTGCCGGCAGCGGGATCGCCCACGCCTTCCTCGCCCACGCCCTTGGGCTCACCCTCCTGGCCTACGGCGAGCGACGCAGCGACGAGATGACGTATTACCCGCGCTCGGGCAAGGTGCGCTTTCGCGGCCTCGGCGTCACGGGGCGACTCGAGCTGTGCGGCTACTGGGACAACGAGCCGCCCGTGCGCTGAGGCGCGCGGCGGGCGACGCTGTGCGCCTGCTCCGCGCGCGCTTCAGCGCAGGCGTTTGCGCAGCACCTTCCACGCCGCGGGGTCTTCCTGACCCATGATCCAGCAGTACACGCCGCGAATGTGGGGATGCTGCGTCAGCATCATCAGCAGCTTGGCGTCGATCGCCTTGGCGTCGGGGAAGAAAGCCGTGTGCGCGGCGCCGTCCCGGCTGTAGAAGAGCGTGAGCTCGGCCGACGGGCCGCGCGTAGCGCGCGGCTTGTCGGCCGCGCGGATCCGCTGCACGTCCGCCCACGTCAGATCGGTGGTCTGGGCGCCGCGCCAGTCACGGCCGTAGAAGCCGATGCCCATGACGATCTTGCGCGACTTGACCTGCGTCTCGGCGAAGTCGAGCACCTTGTCCATCCACGCCGGCGGCGAGAGCGGGCCGGGCCCGGACCAGGACCCCGAGTAGTTGTAGGTCATGATGCGAAACTGGTCGACGGCCCGGCCCAGGCGCTGCCAGTCCTGCGCCCGCGGCCCGGCCCAGCCACCGGGCTCACTGGTCTTGGGGTACACGTCGACGGCGATGAGGCGGCCGTCGCGATGCAGGCGGGCGGCGAGCTCTTCGACGAACGTCGCGTAGTCGCCGCGCTGCCCGGCCGTGAGCGCCTCCCAGTCGACGTCGACGCCGTCCACGTGGTTGGCGCGGCACCACTCGGCGACGGCCGCGACGTGGCGACGGCGGGTGTCCGCCGTCGCCAATATGGCGGCCGAGATCGCCGGGTCGAACCGGTAGGTCGCCTCGTCGTAGTCGGTGAGCGTGACGATCACGCGGCAATGGTCCTTCCGCGCCTCCGCGATGAAGCTCGCCTCGAACTTCGGCGCCGCCACGCTGCCGTCGGCGCGCGACTGCAGCCAGTCGACGCTCACCTCGTCGAGGGCGCCGGCAGCGACCGCGCGCTCCAGCGAGCCGCGGTCGCCGAAGGTCCAGGCGCCGATGAGGTAGGGGCCGCTGGGGCGCTCGTCCGCGAAAACGCCGGCGAGCGCGAAGGCGATGGCCAGGGCGGCGAGGCCGACGACGACGATGATGACGAGGGGCGGCAGCCGCCGCCGGCGCGGGCGCCGGTGCGTCGCCCGCCGAGCCTCGACGTCGCCGCCGTCTTCTTCTTCGTGAGTCGCCACGCGTTCATCATGACGCCTGGGCGGCCGCCTGTGAAACCGGCCGCGAGCTGCGCGTCGGCGGGCGCGGGTTGCCTGCGCGGCATCCTTGGGTATGCAATCGGCACGGCCCACCCAACTGCGATCAGCGAGGTCCCCCGTGAAGGAAAAGCTCGGCGCCACCAACGCGCTCTACCCGCTCGTCACCGCCATCGTCGGCGCCACCATCGACGGCAAGCCCGATTTCGCCACGATCGCTCACGTGGGCATCGCCAATCTCAAGGGCATCACGCTGGGAATGGGCAGGATCCACCTCACCAACGAGGGGATCAAGGCGAACCGCACGTTCAGCGTCAACCTGCCGTCGGAGGATATGGTCGTGGTCACCGACCACGTGGGCATGGTCAGCGGCCGCAAGGTGGACAAGAGCGGCATCTTCGACCTCTTCTACGGGGAGCTCGATACGGCGCCGATGATCGAGCAGTGCAAGGTCACCATGGAGTGTCGCCTGATCGAGCACGTGGAGCTGCCCACGCACGACCTCTTCGTCGGCGAGATCGTCGGCACCTATGCCGACATCGGGGTGCTCACCAACGGCGTCGTCGACATCGCCAAGCTCAGGCCTCTGCTCTTCGACATGGCGAGCAAGAAGTACTGGAGCCTGGGCGAGCCCATCGCCAAGTGCTGGAGCGTGGGCAAGGAGTACGAGGCGAAGGGCTGAGCCGGCGCCGGCCGCTCGCCTCCGTCAGAAGGGGATGCGAGAGACGGTCTCCGACTTCGCCCCGACGCCGTTGACGTAGTAGATCTCGACCGCATTGACCGTGTTCGCGTTGTTCCAGCAGGCGATGACGGTGCCTCTCAGGAGGTTACGGAAGTAGTCGTTGCTCGCGGCCTGGAAGCTTGCATACCGACAACTGGGCTCGTTGGTGATGAACACGGCCGGCGGGTCGTACTTGGCGTAGCCCGCGTTGGTGAGGTATGTGATGGAGGTGTTGAGGACCGCCTTCTTGCCCGAATACGGGTTGGTGTATATGCCGTCCCGGTTGGCGCCGAAAGCGTTCTTGATGCTCACCTCGAGGGCGCTGCTCACGTAGGTCGCCGCCGCGGCGGCCTCCAGCGCGGCGGTGTTCTCGAAGCCGTGGTAGGGAGAGAGAATGAGGCCCGAGCCGGCGTAGTCCTCGGTTGCGACGAGGACGTAGTGCGCCGTGGTCTCCAGCGCCGCTTCTTTGGCCTTGTCGCGCTGGACGAGGTACATGGGGATGGCGATGGCGGCGAGGATGCCGACGATGATGATCACGATGAGCAGCTCGACGAGCGAGAAGCCGTGCTGGCACTTACGTCTGCCTGGCATGCGATCCTCTCTGGGGAGTGGGTGGCGACAGCCCGCCGTCACACTCACTCTGCCCGTCTCGCGCGCCCGGCACCCGGGACATTCGTCCAGGGCGCCCGCACGGAACCCTCATCGGCACGACGTGCGATTGGCTTTGTCCGGGGTGACGATGCGCCTTGGCGCATGACCGCCTCCGTCTGCTGAGCCCTCACTGGTCGAGCGGGATGCTGTACAGGAGCGGTCCTTTCGTGCGGTCTCCCTTTACGTAGTAGATCTGGATGGCGGGGACCGTGGCGGCCGTGTTCCAGCAGACGACAACGGCTCCGCGAAGGACTACCTTGCCGGTCGAGTTGAGGACGCCTTCATATCTGCAGGTGGCATCGTCGGTGATGAGCACGGCCGGCGGCATGAGGTCTGTCCAGTATCCCGCGACGGGTTTGTTGACGATGCACTCCTTGCCTGAGTAAGGGTTGACGTAGTGATCGGCGTTGTTCTGGCTGCCGAAGGTGTTGCTGGAGGCGATCACGCCTGCGCCCCCGAGGGCGGCCTCAAGAGCACTGCTGACGTACTCCTTTGCCCATTTCTTGTAGTTGTTCCCGCCGACGGGCGGTTTGTTCTGCGTGTACGTCATGACATCGCCTGTCGGCGACACCAGGCTGTCGTCGAGCACGCAGCCCAGGGCGGCGATGTGCACGTTGTGGGCGTTGTTCTTGAGCGCCGCCACCTTGGCCTTGTCGCGCTGGCTGATGTACAGGGGGATGGCGATGGCCGCGAGGATGCCGATGATGATGATCACGATGAGCAGCTCGATGAGTGTGAAGCCGTGCTGCCTCGTGCGCCTGCCTGGCATGCGATCCTCTCACTGAGCGTGGTGACGACAGCCCGCCGTCACCTCAACTCTGCCCGTATCGCGCGCCCTGCGCCTGGGTCCTTCATCCAGGGCGCCTGCATGTAACCGCTATCGGCAACACGTGCAGGGAGCTTGAGAGCGAGAGTGGTGGCGCCGCCGTCAGGCGAGCGCAGCCGGAAGACGACGAAGGAAGGTGCGACCCGCGCTCATCCCTGCGCGGCCAGCGCCGTCGTGATCAGGGTGCCGACCTCGGCCTGCGACGGCACCTTGCCGCTCATCACCAGCTTGCCGTCGATGGCCAGGGCAGGCGTCGACATGACGCCGTAGGCCATGATCGTGGGGAAGTCCTCCACCTTGATGAGCTCGGCGTCCTCGATGCCGAGGTCGCGCACGGCTGCCTCGGTGACCGCCATGAGCTTCTTGCAGTTGGCGCAGCCTGAACCCAGGATCTCGAGCTTCATGTGACTCTCCTTCTCGTGGCGGTCATGACGCGTTGCGTTTCTTCGCGGCCTCGGCGCCGGCCGCGCAGGCGCCGGCAGCATCGCCGAGCGCCGGCGGGGCGCTGCGCAGGCGTTCGACGTAGTCCAGAAAGCCTGTGAGGTCGCCGTCGAAGCGCTCCCAATCGATGGAGTAGTAGGTGCGCGTGCCCTCGCTGCGCATGCGCACCAGCCCGGCGTCGCGCAGCAGGGCGAGGTGGTGCGAGACCAGCGGCTGGCTCTGGTCGAGCGGCCCCGTCATCTCGCAGACGCAGCGCTCGCCGCCCAGCAGGAACTCGATGATCTGGGCGCGCGTCGAGTTGCAGAACGCCTTGAAGAACGGGACGAAGTCGACCATGCCGCCGGCTTCCGCCGGGTCTGTCGCGATCTTCATGTCAGCTCCTCGGTGGGTCGCAAGCGACCTCGTCGACGCCGGCGGCGACCGCCGCCGGCACAGGTTCGTCGCTCATGCCCCAGTACTTGCGGCCCATCCACAGGGCCACATTGACCAGCCCGATGAGCACCGGCACCTCGACCAGCGGCCCGATCACGGCTGCGAAGGCGACGCCGGAGCCGATGCCGAACACGGCCACGCTCACGGCGATGGCGAGCTCGAAGTTGTTGCTGGCGGCGGTGAACGACAGGGTCGCCGTCTTGGAGTAGTCGGCGCCGATCTTGCGCCCCAGGTAGAAGCTCATGAAGAACATGACGACGAAGTAGATGAGCAGCGGGATGGCGATGCGGACCACGTCGAGCGGCAGCTGCACGATGAGGTCGCCCTTGAGACTGAACATCACGAGGATCGTGAACAACAGGGCGATGAGCGTGAGTGGGCTGATGCGCGGGATGAACTTCTGCTCGTACCATTCGCGGCCCTTGTACTTGAGCCCGAGGTAACGCGTCAGCATGCCGGCGAAGAAGGGGATGCCGAGGTAGATGGCCACGCTCTGGGCGATCTGCCCAATGCTCACGTTCACGACGCTACCCTCGAGGCCGAAGAGCGGCGGCAGCTTGGTGACGAAGATCCAGGCGAAGAGGCTGTAGAAAAGCACCTGGAAGACGCTGTTGAAGGCCACCAGGCCGGCGGCGTACTCGGTATCGCCCCTGGCGAGCTGATTCCAGACGATCACCATGGCGATGCAGCGTGCCAGGCCGATCATGATGAGGCCGACCATGTACTCCGGGTAGTTGTGCAGAAAGATGATGGCCAGGAAGAACATGAGGAGCGGCCCGATGACCCAGTTCTGCAGCAGCGAGAGCCCGAGGATCTTGTAGTCGTGAAAGACGTCGCCGAGCTCCTCGTACTTCACCTTGGCGAGGGGCGGATACATCATCACGATGAGGCCGATGGCGATGGGGATGTTGGTCGTTCCGACATTGAACCGGTTGATGAAGTCGGGGACCCCGGCAAAGGCCCAGCCCAGAAACACGCCGATCGCCATGGCCAGGAAGATCCAGCCGGTGAGGTAGCGGTCGAGGAACGAGAGTCGCTTGATCGTGCCTTGTGCCATTGCGGTCGTCTCCTTGGCGGCGCCGGCGTGGACGGATACCGGGGACACTACATTGACATTCGTTTATGGTCAAGGTAGCTTGATATAAACAATGTGGCATGAAGTGTCGTGCGCGACCAGCGGCCGGCGCGCCGGCGCGGGGAGGCAAGCCAGCGTGAAGACCATGCAGATCGACCAGCCGTTCGCCGTCTTCTCCGACGTGCACGGCAACCTGCCGGCGCTCGCGGCCGTCCTTGCCGACATCGAGCGCCGCGGAGTCGCACGCACGTTCTGTCTGGGCGACCTCGTCGGCTACGGACCCTCGCCCAACGAGGTCGCCTTGCTGGTTCGCGATGCCGGCATCCCGACGCTCGTGGGCAACTACGACCAGGGCATCGGCTTTGAGACCGGCGACTGCGGCTGCGTGTACAAGACCGACGTGCAGCGCGCCGAAGGCGCGGCGTCGCTGGCGTGGACGCAGAACGTGGTCACCGCGGAGGTCAAGGCGTACCTCCGCACCCTCGAGGACCACTTCGTGCTCCGCGCCCCCGGCGGCGACATCCTCGCCGTTCATGGCAGCCCGCGGCGCATCAACGAGTACCTCTTCGAGGATCGGCCAACCTCCGCCATGGAGCGCATGGCGCGGGACTATCCGTACCCGACGATCCTCTTCGGGCACACGCACGTGCCGTACACGCGCCGGGTGGGCGACGCCGTCTTCGCTAACGTGGGCAGCGCCGGACGCCCTAAGGACGGCGACTGGCGTGTGTGCTACGCGCTCATCGACCCGGCCCGGCTGCGCGAGGGCGAGGACCTGGTCGAGCTCGTGCGCGTGCCCTACGACTTCGAGCGGCTACTTGCCGACCTGGCGGCGACGCCGCTGATCACGAGCTACGCTGCGCCGCCGGACGTCCGCGAAGGATGAAGCCTTCATGACGCAGCAGACGATCGACTCTGCGCCGCCGGTCACCGAGGACGCTCAGGAGCCGGCGCGCGCGCTGCCCATGTGCGAATGCGGCACCCCGCCGGCCGCCTATGTCGCGGAGCCGGAGGCCGCTTCGACCCCGGCTCCCGACGCGCCTCGCCGTCGCGCGCCGCACAAGGTTTTCGCGCGCTGGTTCGCGCGCCTGCCGCTGTGGGCGCGCGTCGCGGCGGGGGTCGCCCTCTGGGCGCTCGTCTATCACTACTGGCTGCCTCTGGCCACGTGGCTGTTTCAGGACGTGCTCCGGCTCGGCGACGGCCGCTTCGCCGCGGCCCTCGAGTTTTTCGTCTACGACACGGTCAAAGTGCTGATGCTGCTCACGATCGTCGTCTTCGGCGTCGGCATGGTGCGCTCGTTCTTCAGCCCGCAGCGCACACGCGCCCTGCTCCATGGGCGCCGCGAGGCGACCGGCAACGTGATGGCCGCGAGCCTCGGCATCGTCACTCCGTTCTGCAGCTGCTCGGCAGTGCCGCTGTTCATCGGCTTCGTCGAGGCCGGCATCCCACTGGGCGTGACGTTCTCGTTTCTGATCGCCGCGCCCATGGTCAACGAGGTCGCGCTCGTCCTGCTCTACGGCCTTTTCGGCTGGGCGGTGGCCACGCTCTATCTCGTCACGGGCCTCGTGATCGCCATGGTCGCCGGCTGGGTGATCGGGCGTCTCAAGATGGAGCGCTTCATCGAAGGCTGGGTGCGTGCGATCCGCATGGGCGACGCCGAGGACGCGCAGGCTCTCGACTGGAACGAGCGCGTGGCCTACGCGTGGCAGGCGGTCAAGGACATCGTCGGCAAGGTGTGGCCTTACGTGGTCGCCGGCATCGCTGTCGGCGCTGCCATCCACGGCTACGTGCCCGCGGACGCCTTGGCGGGCATCATGGGCGCGGACTCCTGGTGGAGCGTGCCGGCCGCGGTGGTGCTCGGCGTTCCCATGTACTCCAACGCGGCGGGCATCATCCCCATCGTTCAGGCGCTGCTCGAGAAAGGCGCGGCGCTGGGTACCGTGCTGGCCTTCATGATGGCCGTCATCGCGCTGTCGCTGCCCGAGACGATCATCCTGCGTAAGGTCCTGAAGTGGCCGCTCATCTTCACCTTCTTGGGCGTCGTCGCGGTTGGCATCATGTTCGTGGGCTTCCTGTTCAACGCGGTCTTGTAGGCGGGCTCTGCGCGTGGACGCCCTGACCACCTTCACCGACCGGCGTGAGCTCGAGCGCGCTGTCGCGCTGCTGCGCCGGCTCGGCATCGAGTACGCGTTGATCTCCCCGGAGCCGGCCTACGACCGCGTCGGATGCTCGGCGCTGGCGCTCTCGGGCGATGCCCGAGCGCGCTTCCTGGACTGCGGCGGGGTCGACATCGTGAGCGCCGGCTGGGTGGATGCCCGGCCTCCGGCGCTCTCCGTGCCCGACGATGCTTCGCCGGACTTCGCCGAGGACGTCTTTGGCCGCGCGGCCATCGTGGTCCTCGCCACCTGCGTCGCGGACCGCGACCGGCTGCGCCTCACGGCGCACCTGTCCGGGGATGTCGCGGAGGTCCTGCCGTACCTCAACGCCGAGCTGCCTCAGGGGTCCTACGTCGAGGCGCTTCCGGTGTTCACCTTCATGGATGGTCACCGCATGCTGTCACTGTTTCGCGATCGCATCGGGATCGCCAAGGCGGACGACATCGTCGATGCGTGGGCCAGTCTGGAACGTCTGCGCTGCCTGGTGAACGACGTGTGGGCGCGTCGCGCGTCGATCACGCCGTGCTTTGAGCTGCGCCGCCGGCCGCCGGCCCTGGAGGTCTACAAGCGCCTGCCGGGCACCAACTGCAAGGACTGCGGCGAGCCCACGTGCATGGCCTTCGCCTGGGCGGTGTGGCGCGGTGACGCCGAGCCTCAGAGGTGCCTGCCTGTGTTCCAAGGCGATCGCGGCGACCTCAAGGATGCGCTGCTCTCGATCTGCTCTGGGTTGGGGCTGGAGAGCGGCTGATCCGTGCTTGACGGTCGCGCCGCGGCAGCGACGGATCGCCGGACTGCGTTCTGCGCGCGACGCACCTGAGCGACCGTCGGGAGGATCGAGCTCAACGCGCATCGAGGATGTGACGCAGCCGCATGGAATCGTCGCTACGCGACATACTCTTCCTGCGCCTCGGCGAGAACCTCATCCCTGATGTAGCGGCTCAGAAAGCCTGCGGTCTTGAAGTCGACGATGCGGCCGATGATCTCGGCCAGCTCACGTTGCATGCGGGCTAGGCCGAACAGACTGGGCATGCACCCCGGCTCGAACGCCGCCAAGACGTCCACGTCGCTCTCTGAGGTGAAGTCGTCGCGCAGCACCGAACCGAAGAACGACAGTCGTGCGATATGGTTGCGTCGGCAGAACGCCGCGATGCGCTCGTGGTCGACCTCGATGTTCGGTGCCATGACTGCCTCCCGTCAGGCTGGGCCTCGTCGGCTGCCATTGTAGCGTGACGGCGGCGCGGCGCTGCGAAATCGCCTCAGTTTGCCCCGCGGCAAGCGCGACGCGCGGCCGGTAAAGAGGAGCGCTGAGAGCGAGGTCGGCCGCCGCGGCGGGGTGCTGCTGCGAGGGAAGATAAGAACGGCGGGTCCTCATCATCATCCCGTTCAGTGATCGAGCCTGCGGACGGCCGTGCGCGAGCCTAAGGCCTGGGCGTCCTTGCAGCTACGACGGCGTCGGCGCACTGATCCGGTGGCACCGGCCCGGGCTGCACTACTCCGCTCCCTCACGTACACTGAGAACGGAGTGCTCGGCCGACGGGCGCCGGGCCCGGACGGTGGACGAGCGTCCTCCGCCGGATCGCGATGCGCACGAGGAGCAGACGTGGCGTGGTTTGACGAGATTCCGCGCGAAGAGATCGACTGGGGACCGACCATCGATGAGGCGGCGTGCCGCGATGGTTGTCGCGTGTGCCTCGACTTTTGCCGGCAGGGCGTGTACGACCTGGTCGACGGCAGGGTGCGCGTGGTGCGGCGCACTGCCTGCATGGTCGGCTGCTCGCACTGTGCGGGTCTCTGCGAGGCCGGCGCCATCACGTTCCCGTCGCTCGAAGAGCTGCGCAAGGCACGTCCGCGCCCGTGAGCGCCGGCGCCGGGTCGCCGGATCCGCGGTCGGCCAGGGCTGAGGCGCGCGCGGCGCCGGTCCCCGCTGACGACCTGCGCAAGATCTACGTTGAGCCTACGAACGCCTGTAATCTGAGCTGCAGTACCTGCGTGCGTCACGCCTGGGACGAGCCCGAAGGGTTCATGGAGTGGGCGACGTTCGCGGCCGTGGTGAACGGGCTTGCGGAGGCGGTGGGCGAGGGCGGCCGCGACGGCGAAGGCGGCGCGGCCGCAGGTCCGCACGCCGCCCGCACCATCTCGTTCATGGGGCTCGGCGAGCCGCTGCTGCACCCGCGCTTCCTCGACATGGTGCGGCTGGTCAAGAGCCGCGGACTGCGCGCCGAGGTGACGACCAACGCGCTGCTGCTCGACGACGAGGTGGCCGGCGGCCTGCTGCAGGCCGGCCTCGACCAGCTCGTCGTGAGCATCGACGGCGCCTCCGCCGAGGCCTTCGGCCGCGTGCGCTCCGGCGCCTCGCTGGGCAAGGTCGTGGAGAACGTCCGTCGCCTGCATGACCGGCACGGCCCCAACTACGGGCCCGGCATGCGCATCGGCATCGAGTTCGTGGCGATGCGCTCCAATGTCGCGGAGCTGCCGGGGCTGGGCCGGCTCGCCGCCCAGCTCGGCGCCACCTTCATCATCGTCAGCAACGTGCTGGCCTATACGCCGGAGCTGCGGAACGAGACGCTCTACGACCACCGGGTGACGGCCAGTGAGGGCGCGGAGACGACCGCGGCGCCGCGCTGGCAATTGCCGACATTCGACTGGGACGAGGCGCTCGGCGCGGCGCTCGGAAAGGCGCTCGCGCGTTCGGGTCCGGTCGACTTCGCGGCCGGCGACGCGAGCGCCACCAAAAGTCGCTGCCCCTTCGTGCAAGCCGATGCCTGCGCCGTTGCCTGGCACGGCGGCGTGAGCCCCTGCCCGCCGCTCCTGCACACGTACACGTGTTTCGTGCGCGGGCGCGAGAAGCGCATGACGCGCTGGGAAGTCGGGCGCCTGCCCGAAGAGCCTCTCGCGGCGATCTGGGCGAAGCCCGCCTACGCCGCCTTCCGCGAGCGCCTGCGGCGCTTCGACTTCCCGCCGTGCACGGACTGTGGATGCGAACTGGCCGAGGGCAACGAGGAGGACTGCTTCGGCAATCCGCACCCGGTGTGCGGCGACTGCCTGTGGGCGCGAGGGATTGTGCGCTGCGCCTGAGGCCGGCGGGGCCGCGCCCTGCGCGGCCGGCCCGGCCGGGCACGTCAGTGGCTTTGGCCCATCTCGTGCTCGAGGTCCTCTTTGGCGTTGACCATGGCCTGCTTGAACTGCATGGGCTTGCGGATCTGCTTGAGATAGTTAATGCCCGCGCCGGCCGCGGCCGTGAGCACTTCGATGTCGCCGTAGCCGAGAATGCGTCCGAGCAAAGATTGCCTGAGCACCACGTCGGTGAGCTTCTCCAGTGATGAGTCGGCGACCGTCTTGTTGACCACGCCGGTAACCTCGACCACGCGCCGGTTGGTGAGCGCGTACACGTTCATCCGCCAGGAGATGAAGCCCCAGACGATGCGGAACGCCGGCACGATGAACGCGATGAAGAGCCAGTTGACCCAGCGCCAATCCGGCTGCCATGACTTCAGAAAGATGATGATTGCGAGGACCGCCGCGGCGAAGATGATCCACTTGATCATCTCGGCAATGGGGAAGATCCAGTGGTGGCGCTCGGTGTAGACGATCTTCTCGTTGGCCCCAAGCTGCTGGCTCAGGTACTGCACGCTCATGCGCCACCTCCGTCGCGGTCGTGTCGGCTGCAACCTACCACGAAGGTCGGGCGCCGTAACGCCACGCCGGCCGGCGCCGGCCGGACGGCGGGCCGCGCACGAGGGCGGCGGGAAGGGCGGGCAGGCCCGCCCGCCGCCGCCGTCGTATACTGGGGGACGAAAGCGACGGCCACCCAGGGGGTCCACGCGTGACGCTGCGCTCCTGCCACACTCTCTCAGGCTGGTTCAGACGGCCCGGCCTCATGCTCCTCATCGCCGGGCTCAGCGTTCTCGTCGGCCTCGCCGTGGCGGCGGCGCGGCCGCCGGCGTCCGTCGCCGCCGGCGCGGCCCCCGTGACCTCCTACCGCGGCCTCGGCACCTGGGTCGACATGTACGATTCGGCGGCCTGGAACGACCCCGCCGCGGCGGTCGGCGACATGGCCTCGCACGGCGTGCGCACGCTGTACATCGAGACGGCCAACTACCACAATCCAACGTCGGCGTCCCTGTTCAAGCCGTCCGCTCTGAGCGCCTTCATCAAGGAGTGCCACGCGCGCGGGCTCAAGATCGTGGCCTGGTACCTCCCGAGCTTCAAGGACCTCGACAAGGACTACAAGCGCAGCATGGCGGCCATCGACTTCCGTACCGCCGACGGCCAGAAGTTCGACTCGTTCGCCCTCGATATCGAGGACAGCACCGTCAAGCCGGCGAGCACGCGCAGCGCTCGGCTCAAGACCCTCTCGGCGCAGATCCGCAAGGCCGTCGGCGACGCCTATCCCCTGGGCGGCATCACGCCGTCGCCGGCCGGCATGAAGATCAACTCCAGCTTCTGGCCGAACTTCCCGTACAAAGACGTCGCCGCCGTGTATGACGTCATCGTGGCGATGGGCTACTACACCTACCACGGCGACGGCTACGCTCACGCCTACAACGAGACCCTCGAGAACGTCAGCATCGTGCGCGAAGAGACCGGCCGGCCGACGATCCCCATCCACGTGATCGCGGGCGTCGGAGACAAGTCGTCGGGCAGCGAGACCACGGCCTTCGTGCGCGCCCTGCGCGAGACCGGGTGCCTCGGCGGCAGCATGTACGACTGGGCGACCACCGACGCCGCGGACTGGGCGCCGCTGGCCGGCGTGCGCTTCAACCCGGTCCAGGCGCCGGCGCTCCCCGTGGACGTCGGCTACGCGGCCCCGCTGGGCAACTGCCCCGGCGACGTCTCGCATCCCAAAGAGGTCTTCTACCAGGCGCTGAAGCAGGACGGCGAGCGGATCCTCCATTTTCGCCTCTGGGACGTGCAGACCGATGAGGTCAGGCTGGTGGTCAACTGGCAGGACGCCGGGCCGCTGGACGCCGGCCCCAAAGGGAAGTGGAGCGGGGTGCGCTCCATCGCCATCCCGGCGAGCATGCTGAACGCCAAGGGTCGCAACGTGATCGGCTTCGTGGCGCGCGGCGACGCGCCGAGCTGGGAGCGCTGGGGCGTGCGCGACGTCACCCTCGTCAAGCCGTGAGCTGACGGGCCCGCCGGGGCTCGCGGAAACGGGGTCGCGGGCGCTGCCGGCCTGAGATCGTTTTTCGTCTGGTAGAGTCTGCGGCATGGACGCCGCACCGCTCGTCATCGGCATCGACATCGCCGCCAGCCGTCCCTGCGTGGCCGTGGCGGTGCGCTGCGGGCGCACGCTCGAGGCGGTGGAGTGGCGCGAGGCCGACGAGCGCGAGCCCGGCGACCGCGGACGGATGCTCGCCTGGGCCGCCGCGCTGCGGCCGGGCGTCATCGGCGTCGACGCTCCGCAGCGGCCCAAACGGGCGCTCCCCGCCGCCGCGCACTCTCGCGTCTGCGACGCCGAGCTGCTGCGCCGGCGCATCTCCGTGTACCAGGTCCCCACGCGGGCGGAAGCCGAGGCCAAGGCTCGGCGCTACGCCTGGATGCACACCGGCTGGGCGTACTTCAAGGAGCTGGGCCGGCGCGGCTACGAGCCGCCGGCCCCGGGATCGTTGCCCGGCGAGCTCGGCCAGGCGCCGGCGGTCCTCGAGGTCTATCCCCACGCCGGCTTCGTGACGCTGCTCGGAGGCACGCCGCCACCCAAGAGCACGCGCCAGGGGCTGCGCCTGCGCGTGCTCACCCTGAGGCGTCTCGGCTTGCAGTGGGACGACTACTACGACCACGACTCGCTCGACGCCCTCATGGCGGCGTTCACGGCCTGGCGCTTCGTCCAGGGCCTCGCGACGTCGCTCGGCGACGGTCGCGATGGCTCCCTCTGGCTGCCCGTGACGGCCCACGAGCTGCAGGGCAAGTACGCGAGGCTCAGCGTTCCGGCCGCGAAGGCCGCTCTGGCCGGGCTGAGCGCGCGGTAGCCGACTCCGCCCGCCGCTTCGCCCAGGGGGCGTCGGCACGGTAGGCTACATCATGGCCGCCGACCATCCTCAGCCGTCCGATCTGGTGCGCCCCGGTGAGCGTCCTCTGCCCGCCTTCTGGTCCGGGCCGCGCTGGGAGCGCGGCCTGCCGGCCCTCCTTCGTGACGTCGTCGTGCGCGGCGGCCGCGACCGGCTCACGACGAGCGCGGCGTCGCTCGCCTACTACGTCATGCTCGTGGCGTTCCCGGCGGCGGTGGCCGTCGCTGCCGCCGCCGATCTGCTCGGACAGCACGCCGACCTCAGCGCCGCCCGAGCGGCCGGCCTCGATGGCCGGGGCGCCGGCGCCCTGTTCGATGCCGCCCAGCAGGGCGTGCAGGCCGCCGCCGCCCGGACCCCGGGCTGGATCGCCATCGTGACCGGCTTCGCGTTCGCCGCCTATGGTCTGAGCCGCTACGTGGGCGGCTTCACCTTTGCCGCCGCGACGATGCGCGGCATTGCCCAGCCGGACGGCTACTTGCGGCGGCTGCCACGCCAGCTGTTCGTCGGTCTCGTGATCCTCCTGCTCATGGTGCTGATGGTGGTTGTCTTCGGCGTGAGCTCCAACGTGACCCGGCTCCTCGGCGACGTGTTCGATCTCGGCGACGCCGCTCAGGTTCTCTGGTCGGCAGTCGCCTGGGCGCTGTTTCTGGTCTGCGGCACGGTCATCCTCGCGGTGCTCTACGCATCGGCGCCGGGGTCGACGCGGCCCCTCGCCCGTCTCGTGTCGTGGGGCAGCTTCGTGGGGAGCCTCTCGGCCCTCGCCGTCTCCATCGGCTTCTCCGTGTGGGTGCGCTATTTCGCGGACTACGGACGCGTGTACGGGTTCCTCGGGAGCGTCGTCATGGTGCTCACCTGGCTGTGGCTGGTGAACCTGGCCCTCCTGTACGGGCTGGAGCTCGACGAGTGCCTCCACAGACGCCGCGCGGCGGAGCGCGCCGGCGAGGCGCCGGGCGCAGCGGGCGCGTGAGAGTGTGCGGCGCCGCCGATGGCGCGTGAGCGGCGCGCGGCCGTCTTCAGGCCGCGCCCGCGGTCTTGCCCGCGGCGTCGAACTGCTCCAGGGCGCGGGGGGCGCGCCGCACGCGCAGCGTGAGGAACAGCGCCAGGAAGCTCAGCGCGACCCCAAGAAGGAAGGCCGTGGTGAATCCGTGCTGGAGCAGGCCGGGAGCGACATGGGCGGCCTGTTCGCTCACGTCCTCGACGGACACGTTGTGTGGGATCTGATCCGAGAACACCGTTTCGAAGGCAACCACGCCTACGGCGAGGCCGAGGCTGCGGGCCACGGCGATCACGCTGCCGGCCAGAGGCTTGTCGAGCGCCGGCACGTCTTCCAGCGCCAAGTTGATGTTGGGCGCCTTGTTGAGGCCCTGCGAGAGGCCGAAGAGGCTCAGGGCGAGGACGATGAACCAGATCGGGGTGAGGTCGTTCAGCAGGCAGAACAGGGCGAAGGCCAGCGCCGAGAGCACGAGCCCGGCGCTGCACACCGAGCGCCCCCCATAGCGATCGGCGAGCCCCCCCGCCCAGGGGCCCAGGAGCTGACCGGCGGCGATCACCATCAGCACGCCGCCGGAGGCGAAGGGCGCGAGCCCGCGCTGGACCTGCAGGTAGAAGGGGAAGAGGAACAGCACTCCTCCGGTGGTGGCCATGGCGATCAAGAAAGCCGTGGCCGCGAGGGAGAAGTTGCGGTGGCGGAACAGGCGCAGGTCGAGCAAAGGATGCCGGGTGCGCCACTCGCGCAGCACGAAGGCGAGCGCGCAGCCCAGGCCTACGGCGAGCGTCCCCAGGGTCATTGTCGAAAGCCAGCCCCACTCGCGCCCCATGTTGAGGGGCAGCAAGAGGAAGAGAAGCGCCAGGAAGGAGAGCGCCGCGCCGGGCACGTCGAGATGTCTGTCGGCGCAGGCCGGCTGCCGCCGCGGCAGCCACACCGCTCCAGCGGCCAGCGCCGCGGCGCCGATCGGGAGGTTGACGAAGAAGATCCAGTGCCAGCCGACGGTGGACGTGAGCAGGCCGCCGAGCGGCGGGCCGGCGGCCACGCCGAGCGCGGATGCCGTGGTGAGCACGCCCATGGCCGCGGCGCGCTTGCCGGCCGGCAGGTACAGCCCCGGGAAGACGAGCATGACGGCGAAGATCATCGAGCCGCCGACACCCTGCAGGGCGCGCCAGCCGACCAGATGGACGAGGCTGGGCGAGAGGCCGCAGAGGAGCGAGCCGACGGTGAAGGTCGCAAAGCCGAGCAAGAAGATGCGCGAGATGCCCCAGATCTGGCCGAGCTTGCCGAAGAGCAGCAGAAAGCTGACCTCGCAGAGCAGGTACGAGAGGACGACCAATGAGACGGCGCTCGGGCTCGCCTCGTACTCGCGGGCGATGGTCGGCAGACACACGTTGACGATGCAGGTGTCGAGGTTGGCCATGAATGCACCCACGGCAACGACCGACAGCAGAAGCCACTGCCGCCTCACGCTCGTGACGATGAGCTCGTCCATGCGGTGCTCCCTCGTCGTCATGCTCCCGCGGCTATCTTCGGCAGCGCGCCCGCGGCACATGAGCTTCTCCGGTAGCGAGGCGGTCGGCCGGCGCAGCGGTTCTCCGCTCGCCGCACGGCGAGGGCGGGATGCGCTATGCTCAGGCGTCGCAGCGTCGCCGGGAGGGCATCGTGGCTGCCTCTGAGGGCTACAAGCTCGAAGATCTTCTGGACATCCCCAGGCTCCAGGAGCTGTTCGACGGCCTGAACGACGCGTTCCCCTTTCCCTCGGCGATCATCGACAATGACGGCAACATCCTCACGGCGACCGCCTGGCAGGACATCTGCACGAGGTTCCATCGCGTCGATCCGGCCAGTGAGCAGGTGTGCCGTGAGAGCGACCGCTACATCCTGACTCACATGGGCGAGGCCGATCCGTCGGTCGTCTACCGTTGCCCGCACGGCATGGTCGATGCGGCGACGCCGATCCTGGTGGGCGGTCGGCATCTCGGCAACGTGTTCGTGGGGCAGTTCCTTCTCGAGCCGCCGGACCTCGCGTTCTTCCGTGGCCAGGCGGCGAAATACGGGTTCGATGAGGATGCCTACCTGTCTGCCGTGCAGCGCGTTCCGGTGCTCACGCAGGACGAGTTCGACCGGTATCTCGCGGTCATGAAAAAGCTCGCCGAGATCTTTGCGAGCATGGCGCTGGAGCGGCTGAGGGAGAGGGAGGCCTTGGAGAGGGGTCGGCAAGCGGACCAATTCAGCCGCCAGATCATCGCCGGCGCCCAGGACGGCATCATCGTCTACGACCGCGAATTGCGGTTCGAGGCATGGAACCCCTTCATGGAGCGCTTGACGGGCATCCCGGCCGCCGAAGTCCTGGGTCGCCCGGCCCGCGAGGCTTTCCCGTTTCTGGGGCCGGCGGGGGTTACGGAGATGTTGCGGAAGTCGCTGACAGGAGAGAGGTGCGGACCGCTTGACGTCTTCTTCAAGATCCCCGGATCAAGTCGCTCCGGCTGGGTCTCGGACACTACGGCGCCGCTGAGAAGTGCGAGCGGAGAGATCGTCGGCGTCATCGAGACGGTGCGCGATATCAGGGCGCGCAGACGCGCCGAGGATTCCTTGCGGCAGAACGAACAGCGTCTGATCCGCGCGCAGAGCATCGCGCATGTGGGCAACTGGGAGCTCGAGCTGCAGACACGGACGATGTGGGCCTCCGAGGAGGCGTTCCGCATCTACGGCCTTGAGCACACGGCGCCGACCATGTCTCTTGAGCTGGTGCAGGCCGCGGTTCTCCCGGAGTATCGCGAGCGCCTGGACGAGGCACTTCGGCGGACGACCGCGGGGCGCGGCGGGTACGACGAGCAGTTCGAGATCAAGCGTGCGGACGACGGGCAGGTGCGCGTCGTGCACTCGAGGGCAGAGCTCGTCTGCGCCGACGACGGCGCGCCGGCGAGCATCGTGGGCGCGCTCCAGGACGTGACCGAGCTCAAGGCCGCGGAGCGCGCCGCCGTCGAGGCGGCGGCGCGCCTGCGCCGCGTGGTCGACGGCACGGTCACTGCCATGAGCGCCGTTGTGGAGACGCGCGACCCGTACACGGCCGGGCACCAGCGCCGCGTGACGCAGCTTGCCGTGGCGCTCGCCATTGAGCTGGGCATTGAGGGCGCGGCGCTCGAGACCCTGCGCCTCGCCGCCGAAGTCCACGACATCGGCAAGGTCGCGGTGCCGGCCGAGATCCTCACCAGGCCGGGACGCCTTTCGGAGAACGAGTTCGCGCTCATCAAGGTGCACCCGCTCGCCGGCGCGGACATTCTCGCGCCGGTGGAGCTCGGCGCGCCGGTGGCCGACATCGTGCGCTGGCACCATGAGCGCTTTGACGGATCAGGCTACCCGGACGGTCTTGCCGGCGAGGCGATCCCCCGCGAGGCGCGCATCATCGCCGTGGCCGACGTGGTGGAGGCGATGGCGTCGCACCGGCCGTACCGGCCGGCGCTGGGGATCGCGGCCGCTCTGGCCGAGATCCGGGAGGGCGCCGGCCGGCTCTACGACGCCGACGTCGCGGCGGCCTGCGCGCAGGTGTTCGCGGCCGGGTTCGCGTTCAGCGAGTAGGCGCGGCGGGGCCCTGCGGGCGCGCGCCCTCCCGCGCCTCACCCGGCGCCGCTCGCGCCGCCCGGCGCTCGCGCTTGGCCGCGTACATGCGTTCGTCGGCGAGCTGCAGAAGCTGGTCGAGCGTGCGGGGCGCCGCCGGGTCGAAAGCGGCGGCGCCGAGGGACAGCGAAAGCGCGCCGCCGCGGCCGGGCTCCGCATTGGCGGCGGCCATGGCCGCTTCGAGCCGCCGCAGGGCCGCTCCCTCTTCCTGGGCGGCGGCGTCGATCTGCAGCACCGCGAACTCGTCGCCGCCCATGCGGGCCACGATGTCCATGTCGCGGAAGCAGCCCGCGAGCACCTGGGCTGCCGCGCGCAGGAGCGCGTCGCCGGCGGCGTGCCCGTGGACGTCGTTGACGGGCTTGAGGCCGTCGATGTCGGCGAAGAGCAGCAGCAGCGGCCGGCCCAGGCGATTCGCCGTCTTGAGCTGCTGCTCCGCCAGCATCGTGAAGCCGCGGCGGTTGCGCAGTCCGGTGAGCGCGTCCGCGAGTGACAGCGCCTCAAGCTCGCGGGCCGCGCGCTCGCGCTCGCTGACGTCGCGGAAGATGCCCTGGATGATGCGCCGCCCGGCGACCTCGACCAGCGAGAAGTTGGCGTCGATGACCACATCTTCGCCGCCCGGACCGGTGAGGTGGATGCCGGCGATCGAGGTCGTGCCGCTGCGCAGGATCTCGTCGAAGCCGGCGTGAGCGGCCTGCTGGATCGCGGCGTCATGAATGTCGTCGATGCCGCGGCCCACGACCTCGTCGCGGCTCAGACCCATCAGGCGCAGAGCCTGGCCGTTGGCCTCGAGGACGGCGCCGCGCACGTCGACGAGGACAATCGCGTCGCCGGCCTGGTCCATGAGGGCGCGGTACCGCTCGTCGGAGGCGCGCAGCTCCTGGCGGGTGCGGTCGAGGCGCGCGAAGCTGCGAGCGTTGGCCAGGGCCAGGTCGAAGGCGCCGGCGATGGTGAGCGCGAGGTTGAGATAGTCGTCGCGCTTCCCGGGCAGGGCGAAGGCGCCGAGCTCGACGGCGGCGCGGCTGTCGTCGTGACCCACGAGCAGCAGAAAGCCGTCTTCGGTGTGCTTGTAGTCGGCGGCCAGGCCGGCAAGGCGAGCCGTGACCGCGGCCGCCGCGGCGGGCGGCACCGGCGGCCGCGAGCGCAGCCCCTGAGGGTGCCCGTCCTCGATGGCGAGAAGATGCAGACGGCCAGGCGCGAAGAGCAGCGTGATGAGGTCGAGGACGCGCTCCGCGACCGCGCCCTCGTCTGTGATACCGGTGAGCGTGCCCAGCATGTCGAGCGTGACGGCGTACTCGGCCTGCCGGGAGCCGGCGGGGTCGTCCGCCGTGTCGCGAGCCGCATCCCGTGCGCGCAGCCGCCACTCGAGCACCAGGCCGGCGAGAAAGAGGCGAAGATAGTCGAGGCCGCAGGGCAGCCGCCGCGTGGGCAGATCGAGATAGACGCCCATCTCGTGGAGGCGCAGCATCGCCTGCGGATCGGTGCCGGTGTCGAGCAGCACGAGTTGCGAGGCAAACTCGCGAAAGTACTGCCGCCCCAGGGTCTGGTTGAAGCCTTGGGCGCGCAAGTAGCTCTTCCAGTGGCGCGCCCAGCCGGGCGTGAGCAGGTAGGCGCCATCCGCGATGAGCTGCTCGGCGAGCTCGCGGTTGATGAGCGGGTAGCCCGAAGGGCCGGAGCACTGAAGCGCGCAGACATCGTCCCCGCCCGGCGCCTGTGAGACGCTCACCGGGCTCTCGCCGGCCATGAGCACGGTGCGCGCGGCGCCCGCCGCGTGCACGCCCTCGCAGAGCTCTCGGCAGCGCGCCTGCGGGCCGGCGCAGGCCGCGGCGAGCTCGACCACCTCGACGCTTTCCTGCAGGTATGCCGGGAGCGCCGCGCGCACGTCCGGCGCGAAGTTCGCGCAAACGTGGATCCTCAGCGTGGCCTCACGCATCGAGCCAGTCGAGCGGATAGCGCCCCCAGCGGCGCGTGGCCGCGGCGATAGCATGCAGCACATCGTCCGGCACCTGGAAGGGAATCTCGCCGTGGTTGTCGGCAAGGATGAAGCCGCCGCCGGGAGCGCCCGCGGCGATGGCCGCCTTGACCTCGGCCTCGGCCTGGTCGGCCGACCAGCGGCGCATGGTGATGCCGTTGAGGTTGCCCAGAAGCGTGAGCTTGCCGGCGACGGCCCGCTTGAGCGCCGCGAGGTCCTCCTCGCCGCTCACGCCGACGATCGCCGTGCCGGTCTGAGCCAGATCGTCGAGGATGCCGGCGCACAGCCCGGAGGCGAAGTGCGTGGCCGTCGGTCCCTTGATCCGGGCGATCGTGCGCTGCGCCACTTTGAAGCCCGTCTCGAGATACGCCTGCGGCGTGACGACCGTAGTGGACGAGACAGGGTCAAAGTAGCCGATCGCCGTGGCGCCGGCCGCGAGCTGGGCGTTGGCCCACGCCACGCAGAGCTCCTCGTTGACCGCCATCAGTCGGTCGAAGAGGTCCGGGCGCTCGAACACGAGATCGAGGTACGCCTCAAAGCCGAGCTGCATGACGGGCAGCGAGAACGGCGACATGACGGCGCCGACGATAGGCACGTCGCGGGAGTCCCGTTTGAGGATCTCGATTGCGCGCAGGGTGCGGGCGAGCACCGGGCTCGTGGCGACGTCGGGCGGCTCCAGAGAGCGGATCTGCTCGACGTCCTGGATCATCGGCTCGCCGGAATTGGTGGGTCCGTCGTCGCGGAAGATCACCTCGCCGCCCCAGGCCTCGACCTCGAGCGCGGCGTAGAGGATGCCGTAGAGGCAGTCGTGCCCGTATTTCGCGCGCAAGCGCAACTGACCCTCGGCGACGTTCTCGCCGCGCGAGAAGTACTCCTGCAGCCCCATGCCGAGCTCCTTGGCGCCGTGCATGGTGACCAGAAGAAAGAGAGGGACGCGGTCGGGCTCCTTGTGACCCAGAGTCGTGAGGACACGTTCCAGAGACGTCATCTCGCCTGTCATCGCGCACCTCCCATGAAGCGGTCGACAAGCTCGATGGCTTCGGCCGAGTTCGCCCCGGCGGCGTCGGCGCCGACCTCGCGCCAGAGCTCCGGGTCGAGGCGGAAGGGGGCGCCGCCGACGATCACGACGGGCGGCGGGCCGGGCAGCGCCAGCCGGTCCACGACCTCGCGCACACGCAGCGCGGCAGGGAGCATCAGCGTGGAGATCAGGAGGACGCGCGGCCCGTCTTCGCGGCAGCGCTGCACCAGGCGCTCGACGGTCACGCCGTGGCCGTAGTCGGCGACTGCGTGCCCGGAGGAGCGCAGAGCCGAGAGCACGAGCCGCTTGCCGAGGGCATGATGGTCCTCGAGGACGGCGATCGCCAGAAGGGGGCGCTCGCCGTCGGCGGGCCGGACCTGTGGGAGCACCTCGCTGACGATCTGCTCGGCGATGCGGCCGGCCATGTAGAGCTGGGCGAGGGAAACCGCGCCGCGCTCCCAGTCGTCGCCGATGCGCTCGAGAGCCGGCGCCACGACCGACTCGGCGACGGCCAGCGTGTCTGCGCCCTCGGCCGCGACAAGCAGGGTGTCGCGCGCCCCCACGCGGTCCATCGCGAGAAGGGCGCGCTCGAATGAACGCGCCCGGTCGTCCGCTGCCATGGAACCCCCTCCGGTTCGGCGTGTGACTCTCGGGAGGGGCGCGTGGCACAGCCGGCCAGCGCGCTCCCTTGCACGTAGAGTACGGCGGTTCCGCGTGCACGCGCAAGTGCTCTCGGCGCGCGTGCGCCCTCGGCGCCGCCGCCGCTCTTGCGCCCGGACTGCCGCTTTGAGTAGGCTCGCCGCACGGCGCCGGAGGCGCCGTGCGGCCTACCCGGGGGCGGCCGCCTCAGCTCGTCGGCGCATCAAAGGATGGTCCCATGACTGCTGGCTCACGGTACACCACCAGGCTCTTCCTGCTTCTGCTCGCGGCAGTGCTCAGCGCCGGGCTCCTCTGGAGCGTCGCCGCCGCCGCCGCCGGCAGCGCCAGCCCGACACCGACGCCGAGCGGCGCCGGCGCTTCGCCGGGCGCCGCGAAAGTAGTTCTCAAGGTGGGCTGGTCGCCCGACCCGGACAACCTCAACCCGTTCGTCGGCGTCCAGCAGTCGTCCTACGAGCTCTGGCACGTCAGCTACGACTTCCTGACCAACTACGGCGACCAGTACCTCGAGACGCAGCCGGGGCTGGCCGAAAGCTGGACGAGCAGCCCGGACGGCCTCACGTGGACCTTCAAGATCCGTTCGGGCGTGATGTGGAGCGACGGCGTGCCGCTCACCGCCAAAGACATCGCCTTCACCTACAACTGGGAGATCAAGCTGCAGCTGCAGGCCTTCCTCTCGGCGCTCGACGGCATCGAGAGCGCCAGCGCCCCGGACGACGCGACCCTGGTCATCACGTGCTCACGGCCCAAGGCGGACATCCTCTCCATGTGGTGCCCGATCCTGCCGGAGCACATCTGGAGCCAGTTCAAGACCGCCGACGACGCCAAGGCCTTTCTGAACAAGCCGCCCATCGTCGGCTCCGGCCCCTTCCAGGTGATCGAGTGGCAGAAGGGCAAGTACGTGCGCTGCGTCGCGAACAAACAGTACTGGGGCGGCGTTCCGAAGGCTGACGAGGTGTTCTTCCAGCTCTACACGAACCAGGACACGCTGGCGCAGGATCTCAAGCTGGGCACCATCGACCTCGCCATCAACATTCCCCCAGCTCAGGTCGCGGCGCTCAAGAGAGACGCCAGCCTGGACTCGCAGGCCTGCTCGGCGAAGGCCTTCGACTATCTCTCGTTCAACTGCTACAAGGGTCCGTCGCTGGGCAATCCAGTGCTACGTGACGTGAAGTTCCGCCAAGCCCTGAACTGGGGCATCGACAAGAACAAGATGACCGAGCTGGCCTATCAGGGGTACGCCGACCCGGGGACCTCGATCTTCGAAGTGAACTTCTACGATCCCAACCTCGACTGGCACTGGCAGCCGCCGGCCGACGTCGAGTACCAGTTCGACCCGGCCAAGGCCAAGCAGCTCCTCGCCGACGCGGGCTACAAGGACACCGACGGCGACGGGATCCTCAACGATCCCCACAACGGCGACAAGAACATCAACCTGCGGCTCTGGTCGCGCGTGCAGTCGCCGCAGAGCCAGGCCATGGGTAAGCTCATCGCCGGCTGGTGGCAGGCCCTCGGCCTCGACATCAACTACTCCGTGGAGGACGAGAGCGTCCTCATCGACGGCGGCTACAATTACGTCGGCGACACGTTCAAGCCCGACTACGACATCTACATCTGGTCGTGGGCGCCCAGCGGCTCCGACCCCGGCCGCCGGTTGGGCTACCTGCGCACCGACCAGATCGAAAACCAGAACGACGCCTGCTGGTCGAACCCCACGTACGACAAGCTCTGGCAGCAGCAGGCAAGGGAGCTCGACCAGCAGAAGCGCAAGGAAATCGCCTACAAGATGCAGCAGATCATTTACGAGGAGTCACCCTACATCACGCTCACGTACCCCAAGCTCCTCGAAGCCTGGAACACGTCGCGGTGGCAAGGCTGGCAGCGCATCCCGCAGCCCAACGGCGCCGTCGCCTTCATCAGCGACAACGTGAGCAACTACTACAAAGTCGGGCCGAAGGCCGTGACCACCACGACCTCGTCGTCGAGCGGCGGCACGAGCACCGGCCTCATCGTAGGCGTCATCATCGCGGCCCTCGTGGTCGTCGGCATCGTGGTGCTGCTCCTGCGCCGCAAGCCGAGGGTTGAAGAGGGCTGAGACGGGGCGGCCGTGAAGGCCGGCCTCAGTCTCAGGCCGGGGCGACGCCGAGCAGCTCGCCGACCACGTCACCGGCGTCGTTGGTGATTGGCGGCCGGCCCTTGGCGCGTAGCGGCGCGGCGATGGCGTCGGCGCCGAGCACCGCCGCAAGGGCGGTCACTGTTGCGGGGTCGGAGGCGCGGTCGGCGCCGTCGACGACCTTGACGGCCAGGCCGCGGCCGTCGGGCAGCGACACGCAGCTGAGGCCCTCGGCGCCGCATTTGCTGGTGGCGCCGGGGATCGTCTGCATGACGAGCGTGTCGATCCAGCCTGGTCCCTCGACCAGCGTGGGGTGGGCGCGCATCGCGGCGCCGATCTCGGGCAGCAGCTCGGGCAGGAGCGCGAAGGTCGCGGCGGCGACGGTGATTGGCGTCGCGTAGCAAACGATGCCGCAGCCATCGACGCCGGTGGGGATCTGCCGCGCGTCGAGGCCCACGCAGGCGGCGAACATCTGCAGCGCCGCCTCCTGCGCGGGGTGGCCGGGCTGCTGGTAGGTGGGGACGTCCCAGCCGTGGTTTACGCAGGCGGCGAGAAACCCCGTGTGGTTGCCGGAGCAGTTGTGCTGCGCCTTGAGCTTGGCATCGCAGCGCAGGTCGGCTTCGGAGAGCCCGAGGTCGGCGAGCATGCTCCGCACCAAGCCGGCCTGGAAGTCGAGACCGTCGTGCGAGGAGCTCATGATGGCGAGCTGCTCGGCACCCCAGCCGAACTGCGTCACGGTGCCGTCGGTGAGCCAGGCCTGCGCCTGGAACGGCTTTGCCGACGAGCGCCAGAACGTCACCATGCCGGGGTCGCCCCAGCGTTCGACGATCTCGCCGTCGGGCCCGGCGAGGGCGGCCACCGCGTGGTGCACGCTCTCCACGGTTCCGCCGCGCCGCGCCTGGATGATGATCTCGGGATGCTGTTTCGCGGTCATGGTCGCGCGAGTGTATCGCGAGCCGGCGGGCGCGGCATCCCGGGGCCGCCCGCTCGCGCCGGCGCCGACGCGGCGGTAGCATGCGGCAATGCAGTACCGCACCTTCGGCAAGCTCGACTTCAAGCCTTCGGCTCTCGGCTTCGGCGCGATGCGCCTGCCCGTCCTGGCAGGCGCCGACGGCAAGCCGGACTTCAAGCAGATCGACTACCCGCAGGCCACGGCGATGCTCCGGCACGCCATCGACAGCGGTGTGAACTACGTCGACACTGCCTGGGTCTACCACGAAGAGGAGTGCGAGCCCTGGCTCGGCGAAGCCCTCAAGGGCGGCTATCGCGACAAGGTGAAGGTGGCCACCAAGATGCCCGTCTGGAAGGTCGAAGGTCCGGGCGACTTCGACCGCTTTCTCGCGGCGCAGCTCGAGCGCCTGCAGACCGACTGCATCGACTTCTACCTGCTGCACAGCCTCGACGAGGCGCATTGGCGGAGCGTCGTCGAGCTGGGCCAGCTCGCCGCCGCCGAAAGGGCTCTCGCCGACGGCCGCATCGCCCACCTCGGCTTCAGCTTCCACGGTACGTACGACCTGTTTGAAGAGGTGCTCGCCGCCACGGACCTCTGGGAGCTCTGCCAGATCCAGCTCAACTACATGGACGAGGAGTATTCGGCCGGCCGCCGCGGCCTCGAGCTGGCGGCCGGCAAAGAGCTCGGCGTGATCGTCATGGAGCCCATCCGCGGCGGCATGCTGGCGCGCAACTTGCCGCCGCAGGTCGAGGCGGTTTGGGCCGAGGCCACGGTGCCTCGGACCCCGGCCGAATGGGCGCTGCAGTGGGTGTGGAGCATCCCCGAGGTGTCGTTCGTGCTCAGCGGGATGAGCACGATGCAGCACGTCGAGGAAGACCTGGAGTACGCGGCGCGCTCGCGGCCCGGGCTGCTCACCGCCGAGGAGCTCGCGCTGGTCGCGCGGGTGCGCGAGCTCTACCGCGAGCTCAGCCCGATCCCGTGCACGGCCTGCCGCTACTGCATGCCGTGCCCGCAGGGCGTGGCCATCCCCGACATCCTCGAGCTCTACAACGACGGGCACATGTACGGCGACGTGGCGCGTCAGCGTTTCTTTTACACGTGGCTGGGCGAAGCGGAGCGTGCCGACCGGTGCACCGCCTGCGGGGAGTGCGAAGGCGCGTGCCCGCAGGGCATCGCCGTCAGCGGCTGGATGGAGAAGGCGCAGGCGTTTCTGGCCGGCTGAGGCCGGGCGCGTCCTCGACGCCAGAGGCTCCCCGGGCATATGCTCATCGAGGAGCCACGACCGTGGCCGGGGGAGGCTGAGTGAACCTGCGCGTCCTGTTCGTCGAAGACAGCGCCGACGACGTCGAGCTTATGCTCAGACGTCTGCGCGAGGCAGGCTTCGCGCCAGTCTGGGACCGCGTGGACAGCGAAGCCGCGCTGCGCACGGCCCTCGCCGCCGAGCGTTGGGAGCTCGCCCTGGTCGACTTCAATCTGCCCGGCTTCGGCGGCCTCCAGGCGCTCGCCGTGCTTGCCGAGCTGGCCCCCGGCACCCCGGTCATCACGGTCTCCGGGGCGATCAGCGAAGAGACGGCTGTGGCCACCATCACCGCCGGAGCGGTGGACTACGTCCTCAAAGACAACCTCACGCGCCTGGCGCCTGCCGCACGGCGCGCCGTGGAGGGCGCCGAACTGTGGCGCGCCCACCGCAGAGCCGCCGAGGCGGCGCGCCTCGCGCTCTTCGCCGTCGACCACGCCTCGTTGTCTATCGTCACGGTGACCGCCGACGGCACGATCATCTACGCGAACGATTTCGCCTGCGACGACTTCGGCGCCCGCCGCGAGGACCTCGTCGGCGCCAAGATCTGGGCCTACGACGTGGGCGTCTCCGCGGCGGCGTGGTCCGCGCAATGGGAGGCTTTCAAGGAGAGCCGCGTCATGGAGTTCGAGATCGACCGCGTGAGGAGCGACGGGCGGCGCAGCGTCCTCGACGTCACGGCAAACTACCTGGATGGCGCGGACTGCCTCATCAGCTACGGCCGGGACATCACCGGCAGGCGGCTGGCCGAGGAGCAGGCGCACGAGAGCGAGGCGCTCTACCGCCGCATCGTCGAGATGGCCTCAGAGGGCATCTGGGCGATGGACGGTGAGTTCCGCACCACTTTCGTCAACGCGCAGATGTCGCGCATGCTCGGCTACGAGCCCGGCGAGATGGTCGGCCGTCTGGACAGCGACTTCGTGTTCGAGGAGGACATGCCGCTCCTGGAGGCTCAGGGCCGGGCTCGTGAGAAGGGGCTGCCGGGCGTCTACGAGTGTCGCTTCAGGTCCAAGGACGGTGGCGAGGTATGGATGCACGTCTCTTCGGTGGCCGAGTTGGGGCCGGAGGGGGAGCTCCTGGGCGCGTTCGCGATGTGCACCGACGTCACCGAGCGCAAGCGCACCGAGGAGGCGCTCCGCGAAAGCGAGGAGCGCTTTGAGGAGTTCGCGGACCACTTTCCCGGCTATCTGTTCATGCAAGACGAGGAGCGCCGCTACGTGTACGTGAACAGGCTTGACGAGAAGGACGGCGACGTGCCCCGGGGAGAATGGTTCGGCAAGACGCCGTCGCAGGTGTGGGAGGGCGAGGACGCGCTGCGGGAAGAGATCAAGGTCCAGCGCGCCCTGGACGGCGAGGTGCTCGACGTCGTCGAACCGTGGATGCCGCCCGGTGTCCACGAGTACCTCCACTCGATCTACTTCCCGATCCCTCGCGCCGGCAAGCGCCCGCTGGTCGGCGGCATCGCCATCGATGTCACCGAGCAGTACGAGGCCGAAGAAGAGGTGCGCCGCCAGGCCGAGCAGCTGCGGCGCACCGTCGAAGGCGCCGTGCTCGCCATGAGCCACGTCGTCGAGACCCGCGACCCCTACACCGCCGGCCACGAGCGCCGCG
>Ga0114951_10001463_pt1 | contig 29161 bp, 26 predicted proteins | sample AM7aDNAmetaG_FD_88677 | JGI IMG/M metagenome (GOLD analysis project Ga0114951, IMG submission 88677) | Freshwater microbial communities from Finland to study Microbial Dark Matter (Phase II) - AM7a DNA metaG | ecosystem: Environmental > Aquatic > Freshwater > Lake | place: Finland: Lake Alinen... | reverse complement strand
GGCGGCATGGTGCGGTGATAGGTGGGGGCGCCGAAAATGCAGGCGTCGTACCCGGCAATATCCTTCTCTGTTTTAATGGCGGCGGCAGTTTTTAACTCAGCTTCGAAGCCCGCCATGCGCACTCCTTCGGCGATATAGTCGGCCATCTGCTGTGTATGTCCCGCCCGGCTGATATAGGCTATCAAAACTTTTTTCATAATCCCTCCTTGTTAATTAATCTAGAGAATCAGGGGTCAAGGTAAACCTTTTTTTATATAAGAGCTACAGCTTTTTCAGTGTAAGCTCCAGCTCCTGCTCAGCATCGCAAACCAGCTCATCAAGCACTTCCTTTACAGTCTTTATTTCATCGGCAAGGCCGACAGCCTGTCCGGCCATAAGAGAGCCAGACTCTACGTTCCCCTGTATGGCTGCCCGGTACAAACCGCCGATCCAGAATTCCTCAACCTTTCGCTGCGCTGTCTCTCGGTCTATCGTACCATCATCTAGCTCACTGAGTATTTCAAGCTGCAGCTTGCTGAACTCAATAGTCCCTTTGTTTTTCAGCGCCCGCACTGCTATGACCGGCAGGCGTGAGTCAAACTGCGGCGTTGCCACTGCATCCCGGGCCTGGGCTTTCTGGAATGCTGCTTTGAAGGCATCATGCACCACGCACTCGGAAGTCATGATAAAACGGGTGCCGATCTGAATGCCCGCTGCCCCCATGAGCAGCAGATGGGCCATCATTTTGCCGCGTGCAATGCCGCCGGCTATAAAAATGGGGATGGTCTCACTGTATTCAAACAGTATCTGCTGCCATAAAATTGGGCCGGCAACAGGGCCGATATGTCCGCCGGCCTCCATGCCTTCCAGTATGAGCCCGTCAACACCATGGTTAATCATTCGTTTTGCAAGTGCGTCGGTAGAGGCAAACACAAGAACTTTGGCTCCTGATGCCTTTGCTTTATCTATCTCCTGCTCCTTAGGCAGGCTTCCTGCAAAAATGATAACCCTAAGGTTAGCGTTTACCGCCACATCAAGGTGCGCTTTATAGTTTGGGGAAACGGTTATAAGATTTACGGCAAAAGGCTTATCAGTGAGATTTCGCGTCGACTGTATCTGACGCTCAAGCTCAACTCCTGCCATATTGCCGCAGGCAAGGCTTGCAAAGGCGCCCTCATTGCAGACTTTTGATACAAGATTCGGATCACTCACCCAAGTCATGGCGCCGCACATTATAGGAAATTGCACGCCCAGCAAATCCTGGCCGCGTTTCCACAGCTTGTCAAGCAGTGTTGTCTTGCATGTCTTTTGCATTGTTTCCTCCCCAATAAAGCCCTGCTATGCGCGTACGCACATCAAGGGATAGTGTTTTTATTCTTCATATATATAGCACAGTTTTATAAGGGCTATTATTTTTTGTGACCTGCTTTAGTTACAACTGTTTTGTCTTATTAACATAAAGGCCTATTGACATTCAATAAATATCAATCTATTGTTTAGATAGATTGCATTAGTTTTTCATTCTGAAATGACCACTTTGAAATCTCTCCGGTTCATATTTAACATTAGCTCTTCCAGTCAGTGCATTTTCGCTATGTGGGTTACATGATGCTAAATTAACCTAACGAAGGGGAGATACGCGTATGGATATTATCGGCACAAAAAACCTCAGGGACGTTTTAGAGTTTAAGTGCAGGGAGTTTGCCGCTAAGGAGGCCATTGTCTTTGAAGACCGCGACGGCAATGTCCTTCGCTATACCTACAAAGAGCTTGATGAGCTTGTCAACAAATACGCCAACATCATTTTAAGCAAGGGCATAAAGAAAGGCGACAAGGTGACTGTGCACCTGGTGAACTCGCCTGAATATCTTTTTACATGGTTTGCCCTTGCGAAAATCGGCGCAGTGATGATCCCTACAAATACTTTATCGGGCGCGTTTGAGCTTGAATACTATCTTGAGTTCTCTGAGTCCATAGCAGTCATCACTGAGCCTGTTTATTTTGAGCTCTTTAATGGCCTTGCGCAGAAATGTCCGAAGATAGGTCATCTCTTCCTAACAAGAACATCTCCACGTTATCCCGGCCAGCGGATTGTCGAGCTTTACCGTAAGGAAATGCCGGAAGCTGTCCGCAATCGTGTTGAGCACGTGCTGATTCCGGACCTTTTGAAAGACTCACCGGCTGAGCTTTCGCCGGTCGAGATCCATAACGAAGAGGATCTGCTGTGGTTGTTCACATCGGGCACGACATCACGGCCGAAGGCTGTGCAGCTCACCCATGCCAATGCGGTATTTTCCGGCATATTCGGGGCGCAGGCTTGGAAGGTTGTTCCTGCGGACCGGCATTTTATAGTGCTGCCCCTGTTTCATGTGAATGGTCAGTTCATATCCGTCATGCCCACACTCACCGCAGGTGCTACCCTGATTATGGCGGAGGTGTTCAGCGCCTCAAAGTATATGGAGCAGGCGCGCAGGCATGGTGCAACAACGTCGAGCCTCGTCGCAGCAACGGTTAAAATGATATTAAACCAACCCTCAACCGAGTTCGACAGACGGAATGTTTTTAGGCTGATAATGTATGCCATTGCGATCCCCGACGAAAAATGGATTGAGTTTGAAGCGCGCTTTAACGTTCGCCTGTGCGACCTGTGGGGCATGACTGAAACTCTTGGCGCAACGACCATTAATCCCATCGATGGCGTGCTGAAGCGAAACTGCATCGGCATGCCGCGCATGGAGAATGCGGTGAAGATCATCGATGAGCGCGGCAATGAAGTTCCTCCTGGCACTGTCGGAGAGATCGTCGTTAGGGGCGTCCCGGGCAGAACGCTCATGAAGGGTTATTACAATAACCCTCAGGCTACAGCCGAAACGATCATAGACGGGTGGCTGTACACGGGCGACAATGCCCACATGGATGAGGATGGCTATTTTCATTTCATGGACAGAAAGAAGGACATGATCAAGCGTTCGGGAGAAAATGTGGCAACCTCAGAAGTCGAATATGTCATCAGCCTCTATCCCAAAGTTCAGGAGGTGGCAGTTATCGGTGTGCCCGATGCCATACGCGATGAGGCGGTAATGGCATGTGTCATTGTGGTTCCCGGCGAAAAATGCACTGAACAGGAGATCATCGACTGGTGCGCAGAACGGGTGGCAAAGTTCAAGGTTCCGAGTTTTGTGAAATTCAGGGACGATTTTCCGCGGACATCCATCGGGAAAGTACAAAAAAACATTATCAAAAAGGAAGAACTGGAGGCCATGAAGGCCGGGAAGTAGCAACTTCCTGCGGTTTGTAGCAATACCAGGCAAAAAATGGGAGCCACTTTTCTGGACGCGTGAAATTATTACCGCGGCCATGTGGAGGGCAGGGGAGTGTGATGTTTGTATATACATATAGTGGCATGGGTGGTAAAGAGAAAGTGTGATTCGTCAATCATATCACCACCCTGTTTGCTGCCTGATTAGCCGCTATTTATTTCCCTATCCCCGCTTTTAAAAAGAAAAAAATTCCCATCGTCATTATCATCAGGCCCATCGCAGCAAGGCCCGCTGGTCCGAGCCAATACTGTACAAAGCTTTTTATCGGTGCCTCAGAAGGGTCAGTTGGGTCATAAATAACATCTACCGTCGAGCCGGTCGGGATCTGTGGACCTCCGCTGTTGCCAGCTCCGCCCACAAATTGCACTTTCTCGCCGTTTTCTGTTCTGAATTCGACAACAGGATAATAATATGTGGTGAACTTGGTACCTTTTTTCTCGCGTTGTTCGACGACTGTACCCTGAGCATGCAGGCTGCGCTGTAAAAAAACTGTATCTCTTGGTTCCCCAACAAACACTTCCGATAATCAGGGCGAGGCTGATGATACTGCAAAACAGAAACTCCGACCGGTTCATAAGTTTTCCTGCTGAATTTGTGCAGTGATACTATCAGACATTTAAAATTAAGGTGGGAATGCACGCGAATGGTAAAGGGCAGGCGTCGCTGTAAATGATCAGTAGAAGCGCATTGTACGCCCTGCATGGGCTGAATCAATTATAGGTAAGACCCTTTTCAACGAACAACGATTTGTCCGGTTTTTTTTGAGATTGCGAATTATAAAAGCTCCCGCCAATATAGCACCAATCTTTGTTTCCTATGAATTGCCTAGCTAACATAGATATAAAATTTTTGCGCTCTGACGGTGTGATTAGAACTCTCCACCAACGCCCTGAGTTTGCGTAATGTGGTTCCTCGATTAAATATACAAGCCACACACGATTACATTCCTTGTAAGGTTCAAGCGCTACCTCAGTTCCATATTGGTCTTCACCAAGTTCCTCTCTGACGAAGTTGATGTGATGAAATGGAGGCGTTTCACATTTGCAGAAGGAGGACATAGTTCGCACCTAACGCTAAATTAAGACGCACGTCGAGGGCTATGGGTAAATTTTTTTTAAGTTTTGTCGCAGAATTACCCTGCAATGTGCGTCCACTAACGTAAATCCCAGAATGGTGGACACGTTTCATGAGTCTATCCAACCCACTGCAAGCGATTATAGAGCTATGTATGAAGCCCACACTATGGCTTTATTAATTTTAGTGGAATAGCGTATTTGCATACCTGCGTTCACGGAGATCGACTCATTAAATGAGTAGTAGGATTTATATTCTGCTAAATCCAAGACGGCTATTTTTGTTTGGCCATACTGTTTGCTGGGGATTAAGTACGCGTAAGTAGGTGTCCACGACGTCAAGACGTGATTTCAAGACCTGTTTGAGTCGTCGACTGATTTTTCTTCCACCATGAAACGGAAAATATAGGGTGATAATTTCGTTCCGATGGTGATAATGTCGCCAGAAATGAGTGTGCAGCGTCCGCCTTTATCGCCACCGCCGATATTTTTTTTACCGACGAGCGTTCCGCAGGCGCTTTCCCGGTCGACAAGGTCGTAGCCTCCTTCAGGCAGTGTTTCGATCTGAAAATGTGCTCTTGAGATATGCAGTTTATTTGAGAAGGTATCAAGAAGGTAGAGATCATTGCTCGGAGCGGAGTTGCTCTTTTGACGCTCGTTTATGTTTCCGCTATAGGGTTTTACACACACCCGGGATTCGCGCCCAACGCGGAAAGGATAACGGGCTATTTTGATGGGTTTATTTGAAGAGGCCATACGCGCCTCATCGGTTAGGGGAATCAGCACAGCGAGGGCTGTTTCTTTTGTATTGTAGGGCCGCTGGGCAGTTTCCTTTGCTCCTGCTTTCACAAAACAAGGCTTGCGCAAACAGAACCATATTAGTACCCCAATGAAGGTCCCGGTGCCAATCAGACTTAAGCCAAGCGTCATGATTCCTCAGTTTTAAAATTATATTTCGCCACAACAAAACCTGACGGCTGTCTTCCTTGGAAGGCAGGGTAAAACAGGTAAACTGGAGGGCGAAAAACAAATTTGTTATATTCTAATGTACGTTGAATAATATTTTTTGTACTTTTAAAACCGTAAAATTATAGAATGAGAGTGATTGTGTGTCAAGGCAAATGTTTGCGACTGGCAAATGTTTGCGACAAAAAATAATTATTTAGCTGAGTGTTTATTGATGTAAAATATTATTTGGATTATATAAAAATAGAGATTTTGCAAGAATGACAGGATATCCTGTTTTAGCATTTTTACGACACAGATATTGGGTGCATTTTATTGATCCTTGCACGTTGATTTTTCGAATTTTTCAACACAAATTCTGTTAATATGCCAAAAGTGCTTTTATTTTCTACCCACTTAATTTGCTTGCCGGGAATAGCGCATAGCGCCTCGATGTTTTCGTTTTACTTGTGTAGATTATGGAACGTGCTATAAAAAATAATGTTGGGGTATTATTGAATTTGGTCTGACACGGGGGGGGCTGAATGAGAGCTTCCGCCGCTGCGGTGGACCGTAGACAAATAAACGGGGAAATAATATTATGCAGATTGGTATGATCGGGCTTGGCCGCATGGGAATGAACATGGCTCGCAGGCTGCTGCGGGGCGGGCATGAGGTTGTTGTGTACAACCGAACGCCTGAAAAGGTGAAGCAGATGGTGGCAGAAGGGGCGGTGGGCAGTGGTTCTCTGACTGAGTTTGCCGGGAAGATTTCAACTCCTGGTATCGTGTTGCTTATGCTTCCTGCGGGCAACATTGTCGACGACCATCTTGCCGAGCTTGGCAGGCTGCTGCCTGAGGGCGGCATAGTCATTGATGGGGGCAATAGCTATTATAAAGATGACGTTGCACGAGCGGAAATGCTTCAGAAGAAGGGCATAGCCTTTCTCGATGCAGGTGTGTCGGGCGGCATCTGGGGGCTTGAGAGTGGGTACTGCATCATGGTGGGCGGTGCAGAGGCAGGGTTTAAGCGTATTGAGCCGCTGCTGCAGACGCTTACCCAGCCCGAGGGATATCTCTACTGCGGCCCGACGGGCGCAGGGCATTTTGTAAAAATGGTGCACAATGGTATTGAATATGCCATGATGGAGGCATACGGCGAAGGGTTCAATATCATGAAGCAGTCTTCCTTCGGACCGGGGCTTGAACTTGATAAAATCGCTCATCTGTGGAACAGAGGTAGCGTAGTGAAATCCTGGTTGTTGGAGCTGCTTGAAACAGCATTTGCACATGACCCGCAGTTTTCAGGCCTTGAGCCCGTTGTTCAGGACTCGGGCGAGGGCCGATGGACTGTGCAGCAGGCACTTGAAACCGGGGTGCCTGCACCCGTCATAGCACAGGCTGTGTTTCAACGTTTTGAGTCGCAGGGTCAGGGCGCTTTCTCTCATAAGGTGCTTGCAGCGCTGCGCCATGAATTCGGCGGCCACAGAGTCATCACTCCTAAACCTTGAACTTTGTGTTTTCAAACTTGAACCCTGTCACTTGAACCCTTTTTTTACAAGGCTGCCTATGCCCAATACTGTTTTCAGCACAGAAATCCTTCCGGATGGCAATGCCTGCCGGTATGATCCGCCACGCGATCCCTGTATTATTGTGATCCTTGGTGCCTCGGGCGATCTTACTTCCCGCAAAATTATTCCCTCTCTCTACCAGTTGTTTCTGCTTGGTTTACTGCCGCGTGATTGCGCCGTGCTGGGATGTGCGCGTTCAAAGCTTGACACTGCTGAATTTTGCAGCCGCTTGAAACAGGGGGTTCTGGAAGCAGGCGCCGATATGTCGCGCTGGGATGATTTTTCAGACAAGCTCTATTACCATGAGCTGGTATATGAGGAAAAGTTTTCCTACGGCGGTCTCGCCGAAACAATGGAGCAGATAAGCAGAACACATCAGACAGGGAAAAACAGCCTTTATTATCTTGCTATTCCACCTTTTTTATTTGAAACGGTTATAACGCTGTTGGGGCAGACAGGCCTTGCCCGTGAAACTGAGGGATGCTGGCGTCGTATTATTATTGAAAAGCCTTTTGGCTCGGATCTGGAGTCTGCTGTGCGGCTTGACGGTATTCTCGGGAACTTTTTTCATGAGCAACAGATATACCGTATAGACCACTATCTTGCCAAGGAGACGGTACAAAACATCCTGGCATTTCGTTTTGCAAATTCCATACTGGAGCCGCTCTGGAACAGGAAATACATTGAGTCTGTCGATATCTGCGCCCTTGAGACTTTGGGCGTTGAGCATCGCGCTGGTTATTATGAAAAGGCGGGTGTTTTACGTGATATGTTTCAAAACCACATGCTACAGCTTTTGTCGCTGGTAGCCATGGAGCCTCCGACGCAGTTCCTGTCTGAAAATGTGCGAAGCAGGAAGGCAAAACTTTTTCAGGCTCTTCGGCCTATTAACACGGAAAGCATCAACGACCATATAGTGTTGGGGCAGTATACCGAAGGGGCTCTTGAAGGCCATCTTGTTCAAGGGTATCGCCGGGAACCGGGAGTGGATATGCAGTCTCTTACTCCCACGTTTGCCTGCATGAAAGTTTTTATCGACAACAAGCGCTGGCAGGGCGTACCATTTTATCTGACATCGGGCAAAAGGATGGGCGAAAAGCAGACAAAAATTACCGTGCAATTTAAGGGTGTTAGCAGATCTGTTTTCAGAAACGGCATGATGTCTTCAGACAGCAACAACCGGCTTACTTTTTTAATTCAACCCCGCGAAAAAATATCAATAAGCTTCAGGGCTAAAAATCCCGGACCTGTTATGTGCCTTCGGCCAATCGATCTTGAGTTTTGCTATGATAGCGACAGGGAAGGTAAAATTGATGCTTATGAAAAGGTGCTGATAGACTGTTTGAAAGGCGACCAGATGCTGTCGCTTCGCCAGGATTCAGAAGAGCTGTGCTGGGCTTTTTTAACTCCGCTTATTGAAGACTGTGAGCAGTGTATTCGAACTGAGAGCATACTGCATTTTTATCCTGCAGGCAGTTCTGGACCTGTTGAGGCAGATAAAATCAGGCTTAATAAGTAAATTTAATTTTTTTTAGGAATGCCCTTGACTATTATTTTTAGTTTTTATATGCTATGAGTTAATTTTGAACACAATAACCTTAAAGGAGAGAGAAATGAAGACAGCAAAAATTTTTGCAACAATCGTACTGGCAATGTGCTTCGCTTTCACCTCTGCCTGGGCAGGACAGGACAAAGATAGCAAGGTCGTTGCAGACCAAAACATCAAGGAGACAAAGATAATACGACTTGATGCTTTGGGAGGCATCAGTCCTGCCGAAGTAAACATTAAACCCGGCACGACGGTTGTCTGGGTGAATAATTCTCGCTCCCAGCTTGAACTCAAGTTTGAAGGCAAGCAGGTAACGCTGGCCTGCAAAAGCCCGGTTCATTTTCTTATCGATGACGACGGTTCCTTCGTGTCAGATCGCATCCCCCAGGATTCCGTTGCAAGCCTCTGCTTTGTCGAGAAGGGCGAATTTAATTATGTGCTGCGCAAAGCCCCCGGCGGCGGCGGGATTTCCCCAGCTCGCGATAACATCAAAGAGTTTAAGGGTAAGATCATCGTTCAGTAGGATTATGCCCGATACGGATTTATCAAAAGGAGACGGCAACGTCTCCTTTTTCTTTTCTGACCGGTATGAAACCAAGAATTCTTGTTATAGCGGATGTGCCCGGCTGGGCTCTTGAGCGAACGGCCGATAATGTCATGAAGCGGCTTGACGCCAGGTATGACTTCAAGAAAGCCTTCAACAGCACCGCAGTTGAAGCTTTAAATCGTCGTGATTACGATCTTGTCTATGTCTGCTATGAGCGGCAATTTCAGGATGCGGGTATTACCGTCGCGGCGCCCCGGCCAGCAGTTATCGGCGTGCGCTGCCATTTCAAATGGGACGGAGGCGTGGGTAATCCGCCATCGCCGGAATTTCTGGAGTATTTGCACGGTTTTGATGCGCTGCATGTGCCGTCGAAAATACTGCATGATATTTTTTTACCTCTCCACAAATCGGTCTTTCATACTCCGCATGGTGTTGATGAAACCATATTTAAACCATGCCCGGAGGGGCCATTTTCATCTGCCCGCGGCAGGCTTGTGCTTGGCTGGGCAGGCTCGCGCAGTAATCATCCCGGCAAGAGAGGACTTGATGATTTGCTCATTCCGGCTGTACAGGTGCTTCCAGGAGTAGAGCTGCGTCTTGCCGCACGTGAAGACAAATGGCGCAATCAGTATGAGATGGTTCTGTTTTATCAGGGGCTTGACGCCTGCATCTGCACAAGCCGCACCGAAGGAGGTCCCCACAGCCTGCTTGAAGCATCTGCCTGCGGCATACCGATAATCTCCACCAGTGTTGGTATCGCACCTGAGCTGATAAACCACGGACACAATGGTCTGTTAATCGACCGCAGCATTAAATCAATTCAGGATGCTGTTTTGAGATTGCGTGATAACACTGATCTGCGGATTGCCATGGGAGCCCATGCCCGCCAGGCAATTGAGCAGGGCTGGTCCTGGGACAAACAGGCTCAAAACTATATCCCCTTTTTCGATTGCGGGCTTGCGCAGTGCAGCAAGAGATGAACAGGCAGCTGATCGTTAATGCCGATGATTACAATACCGATTCGAATCGAAACCGCGGTATTTTGGAGGCTGCGCGCCGTGGTATCGTGACCAGCACCTCGGTGCTTGCCAATGTAGGTTGGCCTGAGGGAGCATTGTCGGAACTCAAAGCCGTGTTTGACGCCAGAGCCGGTGTGCATCTCAACTTGACAAAAGGAAAGCCACTCTGTCAGGGCATTGCAAGCATAACAGGAAGCGATGGCAGCTTTTTTACCAAGCCGATTGCATGGAGCAAAGCTTTAAACAACGGGTTTGACTGTAGGCAGGTAGAACGTGAATTTACCGCACAGATACAGGCACTTCATGCAATCGGCATAAGGCCAGATCATATCGACGGCAATAACCATATGCATATTTTTCCAAAAATTGTTCAGGTAACGGCCCGGCTTGCTGTTGAGTTCGGCATCAGGCGTGTCAGGCTGCCGCTTGAGCCGCTTTCATGGTCACTTATGCAGCTGAGCGGCCGGGGACTGGTAAAGAAATGCTTAATAAGCCTGCTGGCACTTCGGGCGCGGGCTGTGTTCAGAAATGCAGAGCTTTGCTTTCCCGACCGGTGCGCCGGCCTAAATGTGCCCGATATGCGCTGCGAGGCTAAGCTTATATGTTTTTTAGAACGCCTGCCAGCCGGCACTACCGAGCTTATGTGTCATCCGGGCTACCAGAGCGCAGACAATGCCTTTTCCACTGCTGATCGCGAGCGGGAGCTTTTAACACTTGTTGCCGCCGGAGTTGCTGATGCAGTCACCAATAATAACATTAGATTAATTGCTTTCAGTGATGTGTCATGCGAATAGCACTTGTAACTCCAAGCATTCTGCCGTTTTCCTGCGGCAACAGTCTTCTTGCAGAGCGTTTGCGAGCGGGACTTGTCTCCCGCGGGCATGAGGTTGCGCTTTTCGGCATTCACACAGATGCCGTAGACTCTGCTGTGCGTTTTTCTCCCGACATCGTGCACAGCCTGCATGCTATTAAACCCGCTCTGTGGCTTGCAGAGCTGTTCCGTGAAATTTCTGTTCCGTGGCTTATTACTCTAACGGGCACCGACTATAACAGCCCGCAGGATTATGGCGCCGAATACGGGATGCTGGCGGAGCAGTTTTCACATGCCCGCGCCATAGTTGCGTTTCATGATGAGGCCCGATTCTGGGTGGCCGAGCATTTTACTCAAGCAGCGGACAGGCTGTTTGTCATTGCCCAGGGAATAGATATGAGGCAGGCAGTGGTTGACCGGTCTGCGGTACGACACCGCTATGGTATTTCTCGGGATGAGATTCTTTTTTTTATGGCTGCAGGCATACGGCCGGTAAAAAACCTCTGCTTTGCCCTTGACGTTTTTGCTTCAGTGCATGCGCGTTATCCTCTTGCCCGTCTGCTGCTTGCTGGCCCGGTGATCGACCATTCTGAGGCGGCACGCGTTTTTGACAAGGGCAGAACTGTGACGGGCTTTTCCTATATTGGTGAAATTTCTCACGAAGAGGTGCGCGACCTTATGTCCGCATCAGATGTTTTTTTAAATGTTTCGCTGCATGAGGGTATGCCAGGAGCCGTTCTTGAGGCCATGGCTGAGGGCTTGCCCGTACTGGCAAGCGATGCTCCAGGCAACCGTGCTCTTGTACAGCATGGCATTACGGGTTTTCTTGTGCCCCTAGCATCAATGAAATGTTTTATTGATGCCGCCTATCGGCTAACTTCCGTTGCCAGCCAGAGGCATAGTATGAGTAAAGCAGCACGCCAATCGGCAGAGACTTTTTCTGTGTTGCATGAGATTGAGAAATATGAAAAACTATATAGTAGGATTTTGCTGTCTGCTTAAACGTACGCGGTTTTTCGCTTAAGCACCTGTTATATATTAAATTTTTTTTGCATACCGCTGCTGCAGCTTTTTTTTAAATGTATTGAACCATAGCGAGGAAAGACAGTGATGGATAAAAATAATCAGGATGATAGCCGTATTTTTTTGGAAGACCCGGTATTTATTGAAATTTTTTTGCCTCTTTACCAGAGCTATAAAATGCTTGACCGTGGTTTCGACAAAAAGGTCATAGATAAGGACCTCGAAAATATTCGTTTAAAATTTTTGACCATATCTGGCGCCAAAGAACGCCGCAGACCAAAGACTTCATAGAAGTGCGTCAGCCTGATATAAACAAGCCCTCAGTGATCTTAGGTCTGTAATATAACGACCTGAATTTTTTTTGTCGGCATAGAAGTTGTTTTTTTGCTGTACCGCTTCTCGATTCAAATCCCTGTTTTTCCCACCCTCTTTTGACATGTCGTCTTATCCCTCCCTCATTCCACAGCCACAAGTTTATATCTTACGCTTTTTATATTAAATACCAGAGTCGACCTCTGGAGGGGGCCTCGCAACAGGTTTTTTTATAAAAATAATAAAAAATATAATTTTAAATTTATTCGTAAAAAATCGTTTCCATAAGCAGTTTTGAAGTGGCCAGTTTCCCCTTCTCAATAGGTTAATAGCCCTAATTAGTGATTTGTTTATGGCTATATTGCACTAGTGTATGATCCTATTGTGTATCATGCACTAGTGCCATTGTTATTTTAAAGCCTAAATAATAATATTTAATACATGCTTTTACATAAATTGGTACAATAAATTAACTGTTTTTTTTGTTTAAAATTGGCACGTTAGTTGTATTATCATAAATGTGTCCTGTTAACATCCTGTAATAAGTTATGATTTTGAGGTGGAAGGGTTTATTGTGAAAGAATTTAATAAAATGAAATTACTTATTATAGATGATGATATTGTTAGCCTAAATATAATGACAGCAGTTTTATCCAAGGCAGGCTTTGAAAATATAAGAACAGCTTACTGCGCACAGGATGGATTGGAAGTTCTTGGACGTGAGAAGCCTGATCTTATACTGCTTGATTATTTGTTACCTGATATGGACGGTTTTGCTTTGTGTAAAAAACTCAAGCATGATCATGCTACGATGGATATACCAGTGTTTATCATAACCGGTGCTGATGTCGATTATGATACGACCATGGAGGATGCCTTTGAAACCGGTGCTTCGGAATATTTTACCAAGCCTGTACGTTTGGCCGATTTTTTACCGCGCCTGCGCACAGCTTTGAAGTCAAAAAAACTCATTGATCAGGTTCGGCAGGAAATCGAGCTCCGAAAAAAGGCCGAGAAGGAACAGGCAGAGCTTATTGATGAACTCAGACAAGCCATTGAAAGAATCAAAACATTGAAAGGACTGCTGCCTATTTGTTCTTCATGTAAAAAAATACGCAATGATGAAGGCTACTGGCAGAATGTTGAGAGATATATCCGCGAGCACTCAGATGCACAGTTTACTCATGGGATATGCCCTTCATGTGCCGAGAGGCTGTATCCCGAGGTGTATAAAAAAATAGTTCAGAGTTAAGTGCAGTGTTTGCCTGTATTGCCGTTAGGGTTTTTTGTTCATGCTGCGTTATGACCGAAGTTGTGTGAAATTTTGCAAAAGAAGCATTTAAGCCTGTATGCGGTCAGGTTATGTTCTCTAATAGTAATCCTAAGCAATGCAGAATGTGTCTGATTGTATGGAGAGGCATGATCATGCTCGACTGCTTGCACCGCCCGGTGAAGCAGGGTTTGCGATAAATAAGGCTGCAGTCTTGCAGCGGCGAATGGATTGAGCCATGGGTATAATTGAAACCCGCAACAGTATCAATCATGTTATTCTCAACAGGCTTATGACGCTGCGCTATCAGCTGCGCAAGCGCCCAGCGCTTTTGCAGTGCATAATTTCTATTGAAGCTCTGTTTGTCCGGGCCGGTGTGATTTATTACGGACGAAATCATAAAAATCTACACGGAAATGGTTGACTATGTATGCAAGGATCCTGCCTGTGAATATTCTCGGCGTTCATATGGGTGGCATCGCAAGGCGACCCCTGAAGCTCTGTAGTACTAGGAACGGCCCGGTTGTATGCAGGACCGAAGAGATGCAGGTTCAGGAGGAATTTCGCAAGGCCAGCATGTATAATCGAACCCTTATTGAAACCAGCCTTGATCCTATTGTGGCTATCGGTGCAGAAGGAACCATCACTGATGTTAACAATGCCATGGAAAATATCACCGGCTTTCCTCGTACAGGACTTATAGGCACAGGCTTTGACCTGTGTTTCACAGAACCAGACAAAGCCAGAGAAATGTGCCGGTGTGTATTAAGACAGGGGTATGTGCATAATTACTGCCTTGAGATGCGGCATAGCAGCGGTACAGTTGCACCGGTGCTGTATAATTGTTCGGTGTATCGTGATGAAACAGGTGAGCCTATTGGCATTTTTGCTACAGCACGTGAAATCACAGAGTGCAGCCGGACCGAGGCTGAACTGGAAATCTATCGCAGCCGTCTTGAAGGGATTATTGAAAAGCGCACGCAAGAGCTTATGAATGAGATAAATGTTCGAAGGCGTGCTGAGGAAACACTCAAGCAGATGAATTGTGACCTTCAGGAAGCCAGAGTGTATGCCCGTGAAATGGCACTAAAGGCCGAGCTTGCAAATGCCGCAAAGAGCGAGTTTCTTGCCAATATGAGCCATGAGATACGCACCCCTATGAATGCGATTCTTGGCCTTTCGCACCTTGCGCAGCAGACCCCGCTGACTTCCAGACACAAGGACTATCTGGTGAAGCTCGACAGCGCGGCACAGTCGCTGCTGATGATTCTTAACGATCTATTTGATTTTTCAAAGATCGAGGCTGGCAAGCTTGAGATCAAAAAGGCTGCGTTTGCTCTGTCTTCTGTTTTTGACAACCTGACCAGCATTCATTCCGTAAGGGCTCAGGAGAAAAACCTGGAGTTGCTTTTTGATGTGGGTTTTACAACGCCACTTTTTCTTGAGGGTGATGCATTGCGTCTCCAGCAGGTGCTCGTAAATCTTGTCGGCAATGCTCTTAAATTTACGGAGCAGGGAGAGGTGGTTGTGACGGTTTACCCTGTAGGGCAGGATCATGAAGGGGTGGATATCCGTTTCATGGTGAAGGATACAGGTATCGGCATATGCCTTGATGATCAAAAGACCCTGTTTAAGCCGTTCACTCAGGCCGACAGCACTATGACGCGCAGGTTTGGGGGTATAGGGATCGGTCTTGCCATTAGCAAACGGCTGGTTGAACTTATGGGCGGCACTCTTACCGTTGATAGTAAGCCGGGTAGGGGAACTTTGTTTCAGTTTGATATTCGGTTTGGGCTTTGTACATTTGCAGCAAGTGAAGATGATAGCCTGCTGCATACCGATTTCTGGATAGGCGGTAAGAGAGTTCTTGTAGTTGACGACTGCGATACTGTTCGTGAGGTTTTCGAGAAAATGCTTGAACCCATGGGCCTCAGGGTTGAAACAGCCTCCTCGGGTAAAGAATGCATGGACATGATTGAACATCCGGATCAAAACGGTTCCTATGATCTTGTGATTCTAGACTGGAAGATGCCCGGGGTGGATGGTATCGAACTTGCTGATAAGATCAGGGGATTTAACGGTGGATCTCAACCCCGGATACTTATGATGACGGGGTATGGTTCCGATGACATGAAAACGGCGGCAGGCCAATTGCTACTTGACGGGTGGCTTGAAAAACCGGTTACATTATCGTCGCTGTTTGCTGCGGTGAAAAAAGCTCTTGGGATAGCTGAGCAGGCAAAACCGCATGTATCGAACTCTGAGCAAATGAAAAAGGTGGCTGCTGGTGAAATCAGAGGAGCACATATTCTTGTGGTTGAAGACAATAAATTGAACCGCCTGGTTGCGGGTGAGATACTGTCAAGTGCCGGGGCACAGGTCAGTTATGCCGTTAATGGAATTGAGGCGGTTGCTGCGATTAAGGTTGGAATTTTTGATGCCGTGCTAATGGATGTTCAGATGCCCTTTATGGATGGGTATACTGCAGCGACTCGAATCCGTGAGTGGGAGAAAAAGGTAAATAGAAAAACCCGCATTCCGATTATAGCCATGACGGCTCATGCCTTGCGTCAGGAGTATGAATTGAGTCTCCAGGCGGGTATGGACGATCATCTAACAAAACCTGTTAATATGTCAGAAATACTTTCCGTGCTTGCAACGTGGATAGGATCCAAAAACTCTAAGTTCAGTGGATCAGATGGAAGTAACGGAAAATTTTTGGACTTTCCATTCGGTTCATATGATGCAGATTCAGGCATCAATACATCAGAGGCTATTGCTCGAATTGATGGAAATCTTGACCTGTATATTAAAATATTAAAAATATATAAGCACAATGTTCCGACACCGGAAATTATAGTTAAGCATTTTTTGCAGGGTGATCAGGATGCGGCGTGTCGTGAGGCGCATACGGCTAAAGGCATGAGCGCGCAGATCGGGGCAGTGGGGTTACAGGGCATTGCTGCAGAGCTTGAAGCTGCAATAAAAGATGGTGATGAAAAAATATTTAAAAAATCAACTTCGCTGTTTGTTGCCGAACTGCAGAAAGTGATGGCTTCAGTTGATCGTTTTATAAACAATGCAGATCAAAATTAGTATCTGCCAGTAAAATTTTCTGCTTACAGCCTGTACTATTAGCGGCCTATTAATCCTTTTTTTTGCAACCGTGCTTATTGGAAAAATTGTGTTCTGATAGGTCATTTTTTTGTAGCCCACGAAATCTATTCAATCACCCCGCACACCAGCTTCAGATGGGAAAGTAGTTGCGTTTTAATTTTAAAACGGGATTTTGCACATAGTACCCCCTTTTTTTTGATCCTACCATGTGTACCAGCGGTTATGACCTGAAATGTTTTGACATTTCAGGTCATAACAGTTAATTAATAAACTTATCCGAAAAATAGGAAACTGGTAATGATAATCGACGCTATTAAAAAGGTAGTCGATCATCTGCATCTTGCAGAGGATGAGATGACGGCAGCCATGAATGAAATAATGGAAGGGTCTTGCACTGATGCTCAGATAGCCTGTTTTTTAACGGCTCTGCATCTTAAAGGCGAGACGGCTGAGGAGATTACTGCCGCTGCCAGGGTTATGCGGCACAAGGCTCTTAGTGTACCCGCCAAAAATAAATCTGAGCTGGTTGATATTGTCGGTACGGGGGGTGATGGAGGCCATACATTTAATGTCTCAACTGCTGCCGCATTTGTAGCATGCGGTGCAGGGCTAACGGTTGCCAAACACGGTAACCGTTCGGTTTCAAGTAGGTCGGGCAGTGCGGATGTCATGGAAAAGCTTGGCATCACCATAGACCTTAGCCCCGAGAGCGTCGGCCGCTGTATCGATGAAATCGGCATGGGTTTTCTTTTTGCCCCGAAGTTTCATCTTGCCATGAAATATGCATCCCCGGTGCGCCGTGAAATCGGTATTCGGACCATATTCAATATGCTTGGGCCGCTCACAAATCCGGCTGATGCCGACATACAGCTCATCGGCGTGTATGATATTAAACTTGCAGCTGTTTTTGCCGTTGTTCTTGAGCGGCTGGGCAGGAAGCGGGCGCTCATTGTGCATGGCATGGATGGGCTTGATGAACTGTCGCTGTCGACTGAAACCCAGGTGTATGATTTGAGCCCAGCTGGCATGGTTTCTTACCGATTGAGGCCTGAGGATGCAGGTCTTGCCCGTGCTCCAATAGATGCAGTCCGGGGAGGAGATGCGCATGAAAATGCCGCCATCATTGTTGATATATTTAAAGGTGCGCGTGGACCATGCCGGGATTTGGTGCTTTTGAATGCGGGCGCCGCTATGATGGCAGGCGGTCGTGCCGCTACTCTGCGCGAAGGCGCAGTCATTGCAGCAGACGTCATTGACAGTGGTCGCGCCATGCGCAAGCTTGTCGATCTTAAAGAATTTTCGCACTCGTTTGATTGAGATATGATACTTGACACCATAGTTGCCCATAAGAAGGAAGCGCTTTTTTCATCCATCTGCGCACGGCCTCTTTCAGTGCTTAAAGAGCTCATGAAAAATCAGTCTTCGCCATGCGGTTTTGCTAAAGCTCTAACCGCCGACAGAGGCCCGCTGGCCACCATCATTGCTGAGGTCAAAAAAGCATCGCCATCAAAAGGCGTAATACGTGAACATTTCGACCCGGTTGCCATCGCGCGCGACTATGAAAAACATGGTGCAGCCGCCATTTCGGTTCTGACCGAGTCGAGATTTTTTCAGGGCAGCGCTGAATACCTTACGGCAATAAAAAAGCATGTGACCATCCCTGTTTTACGGAAAGATTTTCTTTTTGATGTGTATCATATTTATGAAGCCCGTGCACTTGGTGCTGATGCGTTGCTGCTTATTGCAGCTATCCTTGAAAAGAATAAACTTCGTGAACTGCTTCATCTGACACGAGAACTCGGCATGGATGCTCTTGTCGAAGTGCACAGCCGCGAAGAGCTTAACATGGTGCTTGCAATCGGAGCGCGCATTATTGGCATCAACAACAGAGACCTTAATACTTTTAAAACCGATATCGAAACAACAGCTGATCTTATACGGAATATTCCTGATGACAGAATAGTTGTGAGTGAAAGCGGCATTGCCTCTCGGGATGACATTCTGATGCTCAGAAGTGCTGGGGTCGATGCTTTTCTCATAGGCGAATCGCTCATGCGGCAGGAAAGTCCCGGGGAGAAGCTCGCAGAATTAATCAATTTGTAATTTTTTTTTGGAGAGCACATGAATTACCCAGACGAAACAGGTCATTACGGCCCCTATGGCGGCCGGTATGTATCCGAAACGCTGATGCCTGCCCTTATTGAGTTGGAGCAGTCTTACAATTTATATCGCAACGATCCTGAATTCAAAGCTGAGCTTGCCTATTTTCTCCATGAGTTTGTCGGTCGCCCGAATCCGCTGTACTTTGCGCAGCGCCTGTCTGAAAAGCTGGGTATTAAAGTCTATCTCAAGCGGGAAGACTTGAACCATACGGGCGCCCATAAAATTAATAATACAGTCGGCCAGATACTGTTGGCCCGTCGCATGGGCAAGACGCGCATTATTGCTGAGACAGGCGCCGGGCAGCATGGAGTTGCAACGGCAACGGTTGCAGCGCGCTTTGGCCTTGAATGTGATGTTTTTATGGGTGCAGAAGATGTGAAGCGCCAGGAACCAAATGTTTTTCGCATGAAGCTTCTTGGAGCGAGAGTTATTCCTGTAACATCGGGCAGCCAGACGCTCAAAGATGCCATGAATGAGGCCATGCGCGACTGGATTACGTATGTGCGCAATACTTTTTACATAATCGGTTCGGTTGCAGGCCCTCACCCGTACCCGCTGATTGTTCGTGATTTCCAGCGTGTCATCGGCGATGAAGCGAAATCTCAGATACTTGAAAAAGAGGGCAGGCTTCCTGATCTTGTTACCGCCTGTGTCGGCGGCGGTAGCAACGCCATGGGTCTTTTCTATCCCTTCATCGGGGACAAAGGTGTTGTCATGGTTGGCGTTGAAGCCGCAGGCCATGGTATCGGCAATGGGCCTCACTCGGCATCGCTGTGTGCAGGCAGGCAGGGTGTCCTGCATGGCGCTAAGAGTTATCTTTTGCAGGACGAGCAGGGCCAGATATCTACAGCTCATTCCATCGCACCGGGGCTTGATTATCCGGGCGTGGGACCTGAGCATAGCTGGCTGAAAGATTCGGGCCGTGCTCAGTATGTGTCGGTGACAGATGATGAGGCTCTTGCAGCTTTTCATGAACTGTGCCTCACCGAGGGTATTATCCCTGCGCTTGAGAGTTCGCATGCTGTTGCCTATGTTATGAAGGCTGCTGCGACTTTGAAAAAGGATTCAATTGTCATCATTAATCTCTCGGGCAGGGGTGATAAGGATATTCATATTGTAGCCGAAAAGATGGATTCTGAAGTCTGACCAGAAAGGGAAACATGTCAAGAATAGCAAAAATGTTTGATGAACTCCGGGGGAAAAAAGAAAAGGCACTTATTGCCTATATAACAGCTGGCGATCCGGATATGGCGACAACTGAGCAACTCCTGAAATGCCTGGTTGAAAGCGGCACCGACATGATAGAGCTGGGCGTGCCTTTTTCCGACCCCATGGCCGACGGCCCCACCATTCAGGCTGCAGCTCAGCGGGCTCTAGAGCACCCGTTTTCCATTCAGGCAATTTTGGGTTTAGTAAAAAAGTTTCGCACCTATTCACAGGCGCCGCTAATCTTGTTCGGGTACTATAACCCGCTGCTGCAGTATGGACTTGAGCGACTCGCACATGATGCACGTGAAGCGGGTGTTGACGGCTTTCTGGTTGTTGATCTGCCGCCCGAGGAGGCTGCAGACCTTAAAAAAGCAGTCGACATCCAGCAGTTGGACATGATTTTTTTGCTTGCGCCGACCAGTACAGATGAGCGCATTCGTAAAGTTTCTGATATTTCATCGGGCTTCGTGTATTATGTTTCAATAACAGGGGTTACGGGCGCCCGTGAAAGCCTTGCTGATATGATGGAAGTTTCAGTTAATAAAATAAGGCAGTTCACCAAGTTGCCTGTGGGCATTGGTTTTGGCGTTTCAAGTCCTGAGCATGTGCGCGAAATCGCTGGTTTTGCCGATGCGGTTATTGTCGGCAGCGCCATTATTAAGCAGTTAGAAGCTCATGCCGGAATGCCAGATATGCTTTCCAAAGTCGGCTCTTTTGTAAAACAGCTTAAAGAGGCCACGCGGATATAATAGTTTGTTGGCTGTATGTAGTTGATAGTTGGCATTTAATAAGTAGAGCCAGATTGTAAACCTATTGTCTTACAAATCTTGAAATCCCGCTGCGATGATGATACTAAAAAACCCCTCACGCAAGATGTAAACCAGCGGGAGGGCACCTGCCGATTCATACCTGCGAAAGGGGTTTGTGATGAGGCAATCAAATACCCCTGCTATCTTATCTGTTAATCAATTACGGCACCGTAAAATCATTTGCACTTCCGCCCGGTTGTGTCTGATACCCGCAATCCTGCCCCCAGGTATTGAGCCACCACCAGGTTGTGCCCAGCGCAAATGCATGGGGGCTTGTTACTGTACAAGTCCCGCTGTCGCATGCAACAGCAGCATCGACCCATATGTTAAGGGTCAGCCCCTGACCCCATGGCATTATCGACCAGGTCATAACATTGTACCACTCGTCTCCCGAGTCGCTGAAAGTAAAGATCGGCTTTTCGATTCTACTTAGTATGTCGCCGTTTGGCGATATAAGCGTTGGGATTGCACATGGCTCAACCGTAAACCCTTTATATTGGCCGCTGGGCTGAATTTGAAAACCGCAGGTTCCTTCGCTCCAGGTAGTGATCCACCACCAGTACTGGCCTGGAACCATAGCAGCGTTAAGCTGGGTGCTGCAGATGGTATCAGTACAGATCACAGTAGCATCGAACCACTGATTTGCAACAGAGCAGTTCGCTGTCTCGGAATATACAGACACATTGTACCATGTAACACCGTCTATTTTTTGCCATGAGAATGTCGGCTGATGTGAAATATCATTTCCCTCGGGAGCATACAAAGAATAATCTGGCTTGCATTGAGAAGTTGTAGTGAACGACACTTGATCCCCATAGGCTACGTCGTTAGAGTTCATGGCATAGGCGCGAACATAATATGTTGCTTCGCTGTTCAAGCCGGTGATTGTTGCAGAAAAAGTCCCTTTGCCGAAACTGCCTGTCTCTGAGGTCACGCTGTCTTGTGTTGTAGGCGTTCCTGTGGTGTTCCAGCAGAAGCCGCGATTTTTAACATTTGCACCGCCGACAGACGTAATGGTGCCGTTGGCAGTCGCTGTCATTTCACCGATATTGGAAGCGTTTTGAGTGATGACTGTGGGCTTTTCAATGGGCACAGGCGCATGCCGTATTATGGCCGCCTGTGCTTCAGCTTCAATGCATGTTGCAAGCAGGCATACCAGTACTGCACATGCTGCTGTGAACAACCATTTTTTTTGGATTCTTTTTTTCATAATGCCCTCCCATGTTTGTTATTAGTTAAGCACTGGTCTTTCTTGTGTTTTGGATCACCTATGTTAATTTATAGCTTAAAGCATTTTTGATTTCAATAGTAAATATTTACTATTATTTAATAATAAAAGTAATCGTAATTATGTTTTAAAATAAATAAAATATAATTATAATTATGAAATATAATTTTATTGGTATCTTTTTTTGAATAAGACAAATGAGTAAATTGATCTATGTATCTGTTTTATCATATTAATTAAAGGTGTTTCGTGGATGTCCTCTGTTGATCATCCGGCTGATTTGTTCACACATGTTTTTTTTAAGTGAATGGGCGGGGGCATAATGTTCATCAAATGGCTATGGAAAAAGAGGGGATTTTTTTTATTGGAGGCGGTTTTTTTTGAAGTTTTATGTCTTGCAAAAGTCAATTTTATCGGTAATTAAAAGTTTCCTGGATGGGGAAGCTTTCATAATGCCTCAATGGGTCATTCAAAAGCCGTTCTGGGTTGGTATGATATTGCAAGCCTTGATTTTACATAAGCCTAGGATTGATGCAAATGTGTGCAATTTTCGGACTTACTTAGGGCGAAGTAACAAAAACAGTTGTGAAGATATCTATCGACGTGGGGTTTGGGGGGTGGCGTGAATTGGGAAGCCGGTGCTAATCAATTTTTTATTTCGCAACGCGGACAAAAACGCAAGCCGCTTTGTGGTATTATTCCCACTCGATGGTGCTAGGTGGTTTTGATGAAATGTCGTAGGTAACGCGATTGACGCCTTTTACTTCGTTTATTATGCGGCTGGAGATGCGATCGAGTAGGTCATAGGGTAGTTTCACCCAGTCTGCTGTCATGCCATCGACACTTTCAACAGCCCGCAGCACGATAACTTTTTCATAGGTGCGTTCATCGCCCATGACACCAACGGTTTTGATGGGCAGCAGAACGGCGAATGATTGCCACACACTGTGGTAAAGTCCTGCATTTTTAAATTCTTCAATAATTATGGCATCTGCCTCTCTCAGAAGCTTTAGATCCGGTTCAGACACCGGCCCGATAAGTCGAATGGCAAGGCCAGGCCCGGGGAACGGCTGACGCTGTATTAAATCATCGGGAATTCCGAGCTCTTTTCCTATTTCCCGTACTTCATCTTTGAAGAGCTCCCGGAAGGGTTCAAGAAGTGTAAGGTGCATTTTTTCCGGAAGGCCGCCGACATTATGATGGCTTTTTATGGTGGCAGAAGGCCCTTTAAACGAGACACTTTCAATTACATCTGGATACAGTGTGCCCTGGGCCAGAAAGTCGATTGTGCCGAGTTTGCTGGCCTCCTCATCAAATACTGCGATAAATTCATTGCCGATAATTTTGCGTTTCAGTTCTGGGTCGGAAATGCCTGAAAGCTTTTCAAGAAACCGCCGGGCAGCATCCACTGCCACAAGATTTATAGAGAACGTCTCACGTAGCAGGCGTGAAACTGTTTCAAATTCATTTTTTCTCAGAACGCCGTTATCGACAAATATGCTCGTTAACTGACGGCCTATGGCCTTATCTATCAGCACGGCGGCTACGGTTGAATCAACGCCGCCGCTGCAGCCGCAAATGACTTTTTTATCACCTACCGTTGCCCTGATGCTTTCGATGGACTGCTGTATAAATGATTTCATCGTCCAGACAGGCTCACAGCCACAGATGGTGAAAATAAAATTTTCTAGAATCTGGCGACCCTGCGGCGTATGCACAACTTCCGGATGAAACTGCACGCCGTAAATGCGGTGTTCTTTGTTGCGCATGGCTGCAAGCGGGGAATTGCCGCTGTGGCCGATGGATTCAAAGCCTGGCGGCACAATTTCAAGGCGGTCGCCATGGCTCATCCATACCTTGAGTGTGCTGCCGGTAGCGAAAGATTTAAAAAGATCGTCGTTTGCGTCTATGGTGAGTTCGGCTTTGCCGTATTCGCGCATGCTGCAGGGTGAAACTTTGCCGCCCAGCAGATGGGATGTCAGCTGCATGCCGTAGCAGATGCCCAGAACCGGCACGCCAATGTCAAATGTCTCAGCTGCAATGATTGGGGCACCCTGATCATAGACACTTGATGGTCCGCCCGAAAGAATGATGCCGCTTGGTTTTAGCGCGGTGAGTTTTTTTAGCGATATGTTAAACGGATGTATTTCGGAATAAACCTTTGCTTCACGGACACGTCGGGCAATGAGCTGGGTATATTGAGAGCCGAAATCAAGAATAAGTATTTTTTGTTGTTCAAGCTGCATTGATGGCTCTATTCAACCTGGTAGTTGGGTGATTCCTTGGTGATAATAATATTATGCACATGGCTTTCCTTGAGGCCCGATGTGGTGATGCGCACGAACTTGGCTTTTTCATGCAGCTCAGGTATCGTGCGGCAGCCGACATATCCCATGCCGGAACGAATGCCTCCTATAAGCTGATATACATTTGATGAAAGACTGCCGCGGTAGGGGACGCGTCCCTCTATGCCCTCGGGAACAAGTTTTGACTCTTCCTCAACATCTGCCTGGAAATATCTGTCTTTTGATCCTTTTTTCATCGCTTCAAGGGATCCCATTCCACGGTAGACTTTGTATGTTCTTCCCTGGAAAAGAACCACCTCGCCAGGGCTTTCATCAGTGCCGGCAAACAGATTGCCGATCATAACTGAAGATGCGCCGGCTGCCAGAGCCTTGGTTAAATCTCCGGAATATTTGATGCCACCGTCCGCAATGCATGGGACAGCGTATTTTTTCGCGACCTTGCAGCAATCCATGATGGCCGTTATCTGGGGCACGCCGACACCTGCAACTATACGCGTGGTACAGATAGAACCCGGACCGATGCCAACCTTGACGCCAGCGACGCCTGCTTTTATAAGTGCCTCGGTCGCTTCGGCAGTAGCGATATTTCCGCCGATAAGTTCGCAATCAGGAAAGTTTATCCTGGTATCGCGTATAGCATCAAGCACTGATTTTGTATGCGCATGGGCCGTATCGATAACAATTACGTCGGCCCCTGCATTGATAAGCGCTTCGGTGCGTGCTTCACGATCAGCGCCAACACCGATGGCGCCGCCGACCCGGAGCCTTCCTCTGTCGTCCTTGCATGCATGCGGATATTTGACGGATTTTTCGATATCTTTAACCGTAATGAGGCCGACCAGATTATTCTGTTCGTCAACCACCAGCAGTTTTTCAATACGATGTTTGTGCAGGAGTTTTCTAGCATCCTCAAGCGTGATGCCGGGGCGGGCGGTAATAAGCCGTTCTTTGGTCATGACATCGGAGATTTTTTTGCTATAGTCGGTTTCAAACCGTATGTCGCGGTTTGTGAAAATTCCTACGAGCTTGCCTTCCTTGACCACTGGAAAACCTGATATTTCAAGGCGTTTCATGGTTTCAAGCGCTTCATAGAGCGGCTGGTCAGGATGCACGGTGATAGGATCAACTACCATGCCGCTCTCCGACTTTTTAACCTTCGCGACTTCACTGGCCTGATCTTCAACCGTCAGATTTTTGTGAATCATGCCGATACCGCCTTCACGGGCCATGGCAATGGCTGTGCGTGCTTCCGTAACTGTGTCCATTGCTGCGCTGATAATTGGAATATTGAGTATTATTTTTTTAGTTAAACTTGTCGCAATATCAATATCTTTGGGCAAAACATCAGAATGCTGCGGGATCAGCAGAACATCGTCAAATGTCAGGCTTGAGGATATCTGTTCATTAGCCATGGTAATTCCTTTGCTGAGTGTTGTCGGTGAAAAAGGTTAGAAAAGAAAACTACACAAAATATGCCTCTGTGTCAAGTTTTGAAACTTTACAGTACGAGCCATTGCTCATTGCTGCTTGAATTTTTTACTTTATACATCCGCTTCAATCCAGTCGCCGTCAGACATGAAAGTAAAAACAGTACTTAGTGTTTTTGCTTGTACTGAACATTTAATCTCTATATAATAAAAAGATAATTTTTTAAAAGGTGAATCGTGTTTATTTCATGTATCAGGGGATTAGGCCGAGGTGCGCTGGGTGTGCTTGAAATGCTCGGCTCCTATGGCATGTTTCTGCTTACAGCATTTTTCTGGCTTTTCGGCTCACCGCTTAAGTTCAGGCGGGTGCTTGAGCAGATCATCTTCATAGGCGTCAAATCAACGGTCATCGTGCTGTTAACCGGCGCTTTTACAGGCATGGTATTTGCGCTGCAGGTTTTTTATGCTTTGAGTAAGTTCGGGGGTGAATCTCTGCTTGGGCCGACAGTGGCGCTTTCACTTATCCGCGAACTCGGCCCTGTTGTTTCTGCTCTCATGATTACCGGGCGTGCTGGATCAGCGCTTGCCTCGGAAATCGGCATCATGCGCATTACCGAACAGATAGATGCCCTTGAAATAATGGCAGTTAATCCTTATCGCTATCTGGTTGTTCCCAATGTGGTAGCAGCTGTTGTTTCATTTCCTCTGCTCGGAGCTTTTTTCAGCATGATCGGTATTTGGGGCGGCTATCTCGTGGGCGTGAAGCTGCTCGGCGTGAGCGAGGGCACCTATTTCGGAGAGATGAGCAATTTTGTCGAAATGAAGGATATCACGATGGGGATAACCAAGTCCCTGAGTTTCGGCCTCATTGTCTCCTGGGTATGCTGCTACAAAGGTTTTTTTACGGAATTCGGCGCCAAGGGCGTTGGCAAGGCCACAACACAGTCCGTGGTCATATCCTCGGTTTTGATTCTTATCTGGGATTATTTCATAACTTCAATTTCTTTGTGAACAATGATAATCGTCCGTGATGCCTACAAAAGTTTTAATGGCAACCAGGTGCTGAAGGGTTTAAACCTTGAGATACTTGAAGGCGAAATGTTTGCGCTTATAGGCCGCAGCGGTCTTGGAAAAAGCGTTTTGCTCAAGCACATCATTGGGATCATGAAGCCCGACAGGGGCGATATTTTTGTGGACGAACAGAACGTGGGCAGTCTTCATGGTAAACAGCTTGAAGCCATGCGCCGCAAATTCGGCTATCTTTTTCAGGAAGGCGCCCTGTTCGACTCCCTGACGGTATTTGAAAATGTCGCCTTTCCCCTGCGGGAGAAGACAGCGATGAAGGAACCGGAAATCAAGGATCGTGTTTTTGTAGAGCTTGAGCATATGGGCCTCAAGAAAGACGCTCACAAGTATCCTGCTGAACTGAGCGGCGGTATGCGCAAGCGCACGTCCCTTGCTCGCGCCATGATCATGCAGCCGTCCATTATGCTGTTTGACGAGCCGACGACAGGCCTTGATCCCATCATCGGCCAGAGCATTCTCAACTATATTCAGCTGTGCCACCGCAGGCTTGGATTCACTGGTATCATCGTCACGCATGATGTGCCGCGCGTGTTCACCATCGTGCAGAAGATCGCCATGATGGATGATGGCCGGATCATTATTAACGGAACCTATGATGAAATAGTCAGGCAGGGCAATCCCGCATTTCAACAGTTTTTATCCGGAAGCATCGATGGACCGCTTCATTATGTTTAAAGGAGAATAAGCATGCGTAGAGGAACCCTTGAACTTGTTGTCGGCCTTTTTATTCTGGCGGGCATACTGTGTCTTGGCTACATATCCACCAAATTCGCCAAAATGGAGGTGATGGGCAATAACGGCTATCTGGTAACAGCTGTGTTTCCGTCTATTGCCGGACTTAAAAACGGCGCGCTTGTGGAGATAGCCGGCGTTGAGATCGGCAGGGTGAAGCAAATAACGCTTGATAATTACAAGGCTAAGGTTGTGCTGTCAGTTAATGGCGCTGTAGAGCTCCAGGATGACGCCATAGCACGGATCAAAACAAAAGGTTTGCTGGGCGAGAAGTATATCGATATCGTGCCAGGGGGCTCAGATGTCATATTGAAGACCGGTGATAAAATTCGTGAAACCCAGCCCCCCGTTGATATTGAAGAGCTTATATCCAAGTTTGTTTTCGGTAAAGTTTAAGACTACTAAAAGGAGTGATGGGATGAAGCGCACAAAGTCGGGAATGTTTATAGCCTTTGCAGCACTTACGGTGTTTTTTTTGTTCATGCCCATTGCTTCAGCCGGCCAGATTACCGATAATCTTAAGCAGGTGGTTGACAAGGTTCTGACAATACTTAAAGATCCTGCCAATGCAGCCCCTGAGAAAAAAGTCGAACGCAATAAACTTATTCATACAGCAGCCTCCGGCACATTTGACTGGGAGGAGATGGCCAAGCGTACGCTCGGTCCTCACTGGCGTGACTTAACATCAGAGCAGCAGAAGCAGTTTATCGATATTTTTGTCGATTTTCTCGAGCGCACCTATATTTCAAAGATAGATCTGTTTTTGCAGGAGGCGAAAGATTTTACGTCAAAAAATATATCATACCTTCAAGAAACCATTGAGCAGGAGCACTATGCCTTGGTTGAGACAAAGATTCTGCTCAACGACAAGGAGCTGCCGCTCAACTATAAACTCATAAATAAGAATGGCTCGTGGGTTGTCTATGATCTGACCATTGAAGGGGTCGGAATTGTTGCAAATTATCGAACTCAGTTTAATGAAATTCTTGCAAACGGATCTTTTGCAACTCTGATCAACAAGCTAAAAGCGAAGGATGGGATAGAGCTGCCCGGCAAAAAAACTGAGCAGCAGGCAAAATCAGGGCAGTGAGCATCGTTGCATTAGATGCATCCCCCCTGTTTCTGACAGTTTTGGTGCTTCATCCGAGGAACTTGTTTTTTTAAGGTTCGCATTATTTTTTCAAAATTATTTTTTTCTGGTTAAGTTCATGTCAAAACCTGAAAGTTTCAAAGCCGGTTTTGTTTCTGTTGTGGGGCTTCCCAATGTCGGGAAATCAACACTTGTAAATCATCTTATCGGCTCCAAGCTTGCTATCGTTTCTCCCAAGCCACAGACAACACGCGGCGTCATCAAAGGTATCCTTACCACAGATCAGGCCCAGATCGTTTTTTTCGATACGGCCGGCATCCACAGTCCCAAGGACAAGCTTGGCGATTTTATGGTATCAGCTGCCAAGATGACCTTTGAGGAGGCTGATATTATTTTTATGCTTGTCGAATGCCAGAAGCCCCGGCATGCCGACGTTGAACTTGCCCGTGAAATTAAAAAGACGGGCAAGCGGGTTTTCCTGGTTATCAATAAAATCGACCGGATTCAAAAAGATCTGCTTTTGCCGCTTATTGAAAGTTATCAGGGGCTCATGGAGTTTGATGAAATAGTACCAGT
>Ga0114951_10001461_pt1 | contig 29182 bp, 35 predicted proteins | sample AM7aDNAmetaG_FD_88677 | JGI IMG/M metagenome (GOLD analysis project Ga0114951, IMG submission 88677) | Freshwater microbial communities from Finland to study Microbial Dark Matter (Phase II) - AM7a DNA metaG | ecosystem: Environmental > Aquatic > Freshwater > Lake | place: Finland: Lake Alinen... | reverse complement strand
TTGACCCTGATTTCCCTCCAGAAGTCTGGGAAAAGAGTTTTTCTGACCTTCGTACCAAGAAAACCCAGTGCTTTACCACCAGGCACCGGTGCAGGGACGGGGTGATCATCGATGTCGAAATTTTGTCAGTCTATGTGAACAAGGATCACCGGGAGTATAGTTTTGCCTTTGTCCGTGATATTACCGATCGCAGGCGGATCGAGGAAGCACTCAGCGAGAGTGAGGAAAAATATCGCCTCCTTTTACAAAATGCGAATGATGCGGTGTATATTCATGAAATAACACCGGCGGGTCCGGGGATTTTTCTTGAGGTCAACGACAGGGCATGTCAGATGCTCGGGTATTCCAGGGAGGAACTCATAAGGATGGCCCCCAATGATATCAATGCCATTGAAGAGCAAAAGAAATATCCCGGCATCATTAACAAATTATCGAATCGTGGTTCTGCCCAATTCCAATCGGTGCATGTGGCAAAGGACGGACACAAAATCCCTGTTGAGGTCAGCATTAACCTTGTTTTTCTTCATGGGAAAACACTGCAGATATCGATTGTCCGTGATATCACCGAGCGCAGGATGGCGGAAGATGCCCTTTCGACGGCGAACCACAAGCTTACACTCCTCGGCAGCATCACCCGGCACGATATCAATAATAAGCTGACTGTTCTGCGGGGATATCTCGAACTACTGAATGACTCAGAGCTCGATCCTCCACTCAATGAATATCTCCAGAAGATTGTGACTGCATCTGAGGAGATCTCCACCATGATCCAGCTCACGAAAGAATACGAATCTATCGGTGTCCATGCGCCAGTCTGGCAGAATGTGCATACGCTCGTCGAGGCTGAAATAAAAAAAAAACTGCCTGGGCAGATCAGGGTGAAAAACGATCTTCCCACCGGTGCAGAAGTCTTCGCCGATCCGTTAATTACGAAAGTATTTTACAACCTGATGGACAATGCGGCCCGGCATGGCGGTACGATCACAACAATACGGTTCACGTTAGAGGAATGTGGTCCTGATACGATTCTTATCTGCGAGGACGATGGTGTGGGTGTGCCGGCGGAAGACAAGGAACGGATCTTCGAACGTGGATTTGGTAAAAACACCGGGCTTGGTTTGGCCTTATCGAGGGAGATCCTGGCGATCACCGGCATCACCATCCGTGAGACGGGTGAACCCGGGGCAGGTGTACGGTTTGAAATAGTAGTGCCGAAAGGTGCCTACAGATAATGTTCACATTTTTTGGGTACGGCGAAAATGAGACGGTAAAAAGTGAACTGTTTCAGATCCGCATATCTAAAGTCCCGATGGATCAGGACCTGATAGTTATGAAAATTCCTCAAAAGCCTGGGAGTAGCAGATACACTGTTCGTCCGACGAAGGAAGGACAATCCCTGGTATAACAGAACGAATTCATGGCGACAAACCCTCGCGTATATCCCCTGGTTCTTTGTAAAGGTGACAACATTCATCAGACAATGATCTCATTCGCAGTCATCATCCACCAGTATTTTAGAATTGAAACACGTTGCGCTACAATCATGGCATTACTGAGATCTCGTTCCCGGAGCGCTTTGGTCCCTGAACAAGATCGTCCGCGGGATGAGTCCGGAGCGTTTTGGAAAGGTCCGGGACGTTCCCGGGTCTCTAATGTTTTTGCGCATCAAAAAAAAGATCGATACTTTTCTTCGTGTCGCAAACCACCAGGGATTTCTCAATCGTGGATGGCACGACGAATTTTCACGGTGAAGGCAGGGACTTACCGGGATGTATCACCACTCCCTTTGGATCGGTTTTCGGCGTAGTCACCGGGCTCCCGGGATTTTTATCAGCTGGCATGATACGATGATTGTCCTGGTTTTTGATGTTGGAAAATCGGTGGATTACGAGCAACGCCTGAGCTGCGGGCCCCCGCGTTGACCGGTGATGGTGATGATGATAATCCAGACTCAGCCGCCCAAAATCCCCGAAATTGCTTCATTTTCCGCCCGATTTATCGAAACAATATCCGTACAGGGGTATCCTTACCCCTGCCACCTACCGTTAACCCCCTTCCCGTTCGTTTAAATCGCCCGCATTTGCCTCTTTTTCAATCTGGTACCAAACACTGCTGTTTACAGCGATTCTATCCTTATTACGGTGATAACTGGCCTTTTTTTGGGCTTTATCTCTGCCGGCGTGCTGGAGACGCCACCGTTTCCACCTTGGAATGGCCTTTTTTCCGATGGTTCGCCATCAGAACCGACGTCCGGATTCAAACATTCACGTATATAGGGACAGTTCGTCCAGAATGAGATCGATCAACTGCGGTTGTGCCACTTTTACGACATCGACACCGGCAGCGAGCTTTGCCATATCATTGTAATACCCGGAAAGCGGTTACCTTGATGTGTTTGATGAAAAACCCGGTACTTCGGCCTGAAGAAGAATACTCCATTCGAAAGCTAAAGAGTCCTGGTTTCTTCACAGAGGAGCATTTTTACAACAGAGGCTGGTTTTTCGAGATCGTGTTGAATCGTTTCCCACATGATCGTTGGGCTTATCTGGAAATCCCCATGCACCATCTTATCCCGTATTCCTGCAAATTCCTTCCACGGAACATGAGGGTAGCGATCGATAACCTCCATTGGGATTTTCTTGACCGCCTCCCCGATTACGACAAAATTAAGGGTGATCGCCTCACGAGTCTGACGGTCCCTGAGGCATTGATCGTATGTCATATCTTTCGTATAGGACTGGATCGTACAGATTGCATCGTCAATGTCTGTGAGGTAGAGTTTTACCTCTCATTTAGACAGAGATTACCTCGGATAACACATCCTGCCGGATTACCGGTTTTAAAGAATCCGGTGTCACCAGATCAACCTGTTTCCCGAGTCGCTGCGACAGGAATTCTTCAAGCCGCATAAAATGGACAAAGCCAACCGGTTTTGAGAACTCCACCAGGAGGTCAATATCGCTCTGGTCCGTCAGTTCATCGCGGGCAACAGAGCCAAAAACGCCAATTGTCCTGACGGAATATTCTTTCGTCACTTCCCCCTTGATTTTTTGTAATGATGAAAGGATATCCTGCCGGCTGGAACTCATCGTAGTACCTATGGTAACGTGGGTGATGGACTATAATAAACATGTTAAGCAGGGTCGTCCGGATTCAAACCTTCACGTATATTGAGGCGGTTCGTTCAGGGTGATATCGTTCTCCTGCAGTTGTGCCGCTTTTACGACAACGACACAGGCAGTGAGTTTTTACATGTCATTGTAATACCCGGGGCGGTTGTGTCCCCGAAAAGTGCACGGAATTCCACGACCCGGATTGGGTATTCCCGGATGGTTTATGTATCCAAAGTGGTTCATCGATCCAACTCACCAGTTCATCATCTCACACCATGCATAATTCGAATATAACAGGACCGGATAATGATTCATATCTGGATGATCAGCCCGGAAAAAAGATCATTGGAAATTTGAGTGCCATAAAAAACCAAAAGACCCTGAATGCCTGCCCCTCAACCTGTCCATGATGTGGCTGATGGTTGACATGTTTTCTGTTCATTACCTGCTCGCGAAAATGTGTGGTATTTCAGTTGGTTTTTTATGGAACTATTATGGGCAAAGCACAATTACATTCAGAAAAACCAGATGATGGGAGTAGGATCCGGTTTCGGGGTTTCCCGGTGCGATGAATATATTCAACTGGTGAAAGAGGGTAAGGCGGAGGAGCCTGACAGCATGGTTTATACTGAACCTGAATCACCGTGCATGCCAGAACCGATCAAATTTTCGATTACAGAGATCCTTATGAAGAGCATACGGTTCTGTTGTCGCTCCAATTAAAATGGAATATCCTCCCGGTACCTCCGGGAAAACCCTGCAGAAGTCCCCAGGTACTGTTCAGGGAACTGTTCATCTACCGTTCAATTGAGCCAGACATATTCACACCTGTTCATCTCATCGTTCGGGTGAAAAGTAATCACATTTATTTCAATATCCCAATTCTGTATACACATATCAATGGACCCTGCGAGGTACGCAGACGTTGAGTTCTACGTGGAGGATATCATTGTAGATCTCCAGGAGACCAGATCCTCCTGATCATTCTGGCGAAGGACATGGACGAAGAGACGGAACAGAATCTTTTCGGAAGAACATCGCGAGGTATTCCCGTATCTCATGAAGGGCGTGAACCACGCTGTTTCAGTTCAGACCGTTGATCCATTGGGCAACATCTTCTGCGAGGTGGGATCGGACCGTGATGGAAGGGTCCTGAACATTATCTCTCTCAAATTCCCCCGGCCTGCCCCTCGCCAATGTGTATATCCAATCTGGTGAAATACTATTGTTGACAAGATGACGGCGGAGTGCTCCGAAACCGTGATGCTCTTTCCTGTTATCGGTCAGGGTTGCCTGCATTGAGTATAATGCCCAAAGGGTGGAATGGTCACTTGAATTTCCGGATAATCGCGTTTATTAAGAATAATCTCCCCCTGGGAAACCGCTTATCTGAATTCTTCTACGGAGTGATGATGGTCGTTGTCATCACCGGTCTTATCAATAACGGTCTGCCCCCCACGACGAGCACGCTCCGCCTCCTGCTGGTTGCCGGACTGACCGTCAACCTGATCTGGGGGACCATCGATGGGGTTACCTCAATGTACGGGGGACTGGTAAACCGTGCGGATTATTACCGGATCGCCAATGCATTCCGGGAGGACCGGGCCTGTCCAGAAAAAAGAGAGGATGTCAGGAGATCTCTGCAGGGCACCATCGTTGAAAACCTGGATGTGGAAGCGCAATCAGCAGTGATCGAGATGATTGGTGACGGCGAACCCGTGACCGGGCAGAAATTCCCCGCGTCCCGTACGGACTGGAACGTTGCAATTGCCACCATCATTATCGATTTCGTCCTCGTCTTCCCGGTTTTGCTCCCCTATTTCATCATCGATAATGTCAGGTGGGCCGTATGTGTATCTCATGTGATTGCCATTATTCTCCTCGCTGGTGTCGCGATCGTCTGGGCTAAAAATCTCGGTCTTAATTCTATCAAAGCGGGAATTATCATCGCCCTGATCTCATTTGTCGCGATATACTCCACCTACCAGATTGGATGGTAACCGGGAACCCCGGTCACGAGGCTGGACTCAGGACCCTCCCCCGGATAGCCGGCTAACGAAATTGCCCGGTTTTTCGGAAGCCCGCAGTGGTGGAGAGGATACGGTGGGACCAATTGGAACAGGTGATGAATAAGCTCCGGGTCTGTCATCAGGTCCTTTCTATCATCTGGCGATGTTCATATTTTTGTTATTATTCCAGGCCGTACTTCTGTTTCAACTGCTCCCAGTACGGGTCCTTCATCAGCTGCAGAAGCCCGTCATCAATCGCCGCCAGCAGTTCCGGGTCGGTCTTCCGGACGGCAATAGCAATCTTCTCCTGTGACGGGATGGTCCCGATAATGACGAGTCCCCCTCCCGATATCGCCCGCTGCTGGCCCGCGGACTGGATAACAGAAGCATCGATCGTCCTGTTTTGGAGGTCCCTTGTAAGGGTTGTACTATCCGGGTACAGGGAAAGGTTGAAAGCTGGCATCTTTCCGGTCTTGATGAGAGTATCATTCACCCAGTCCACCTCATTTGTCCCCGACTGCCCCCCGATCCGGAGCCGGCCGTCATAAAGGTCCTGCATCGTGATCGTGGAGCCTTCCCGGGCGGCAATGCTCATGTTCACCGTATAATACGGCTGTGAGAAATTCACCCGAGCCTGCCGTTTCTCCGTAATAGTCATCCCCGAGGCGATCATATCGATCTTCCCTGCTTCCAGTAAGGAAATGGCGTCTTCCCAGGGAACTCCGACAAATTCTACCTCGAATCCTTTTCGTTCGGCGATCCATCGGGCCGCGTCGATATCAAACCCGGAAATATTCCCCCCGGAATCCTTTGAAGCAAACGGTGGGAAGTCTGCGTCTACACCAACGAGATAGTGCGGTCGTACATCTGTCGGGGTAACGGTGGCCTGAATCGGTGCGGGGGCTCGCGGTGCGGATATGCACCCGGCAACGATCAGGAGTAACAAAACGAGGGCAATCAGTACAATAACCGTTCTTGTCATCATATAATTCAATGAAGGTGTAGATGATTGACATTTGCGGTCTGGCTTACGAGAATGGCTGGTCAACATTGTCGTCCGCAATTGCCAGGGTGTCGGTCCCATGGAGTTATCACTGGCAGGTATCGCCCATGAATGGCTGAGTAACAAAAAATCAGTGATAAATGAGATTCGCAGGGGATGGGACCCCGAGCTTTATCCCCGGACAACCGCAACAGAAAGTTACGGGAAGTTACAGAATGGACCAGTGGGATGAGATCCGGGGAGCAGTACTCTATTTTTTGATCGTGATCGCGACCTGCATTACGTTTGGGGCAATTCTTGTGGTGATCCATGAATTTATCCACAGCACGACCGCGTATCTCCTGGGTCACATGCACAGTCCCCTGGCAATCGTCTGGGGGAACCCGATCACCCTGGACGGCTGGGATGAAGGGGTCTCCTATTCCACCATGTTCAACGCGGGGCAGGGTACTGATGCAGCCATCATCGCCGTCATGCCGCTCCTCTTTCATGCGGTTATCGTTATCGTGGGGATCTATCTTCTCCTGTCTGCCGCACTGGTCCGGAAAAAGTGGTTGTTCCATCTCGTATTCTGGCTGGTCATCGTCAATTTCATGGAACTGGTGGCATATATGCCGGTGCGGGCGTTCTCCCTGCATGGTGATATCGGGAACTGCAACCACGGTCTCGGGCTGAACCCATGGCTGCTCTTTCTGGTCGGCACTCCCCTCATCCTGCTCGGGCTGTATTACCTGTACGGACGTGTTCTGCCCCGTATGAATGTGGTTGTCGCCGGAGAATCGCGTCTTGTACGGTACGTGATCCTCGTCTTCTCCATATTCTACCTCTTTGTATTCCGGGGTAGTATCCATAATGTACTCACCTTCGCTCCCAACATGGAGTGGCTGACCCTGCTCTTCGGATATGTAGCATTCGTGGTAATCCTGTATGCCTGTCAGCCGGGGTCGCGTTGGATCACTGCGGCAGAGAAGCAGTTTACAAAAGAGATGAGCGGTGGAGCGCCGTAATCTTTTAACAAGCCAAAGTCAGATCAATGATATCCCCATTGCCCATCGAAGGTCCCGGGAATGGGGACACGGGAATACCTGTGATATCGACTCATACCGAAAGATACGGTATTTTTTTGCCAACAATGAACGGGTCGTCAAAGGATGCAGGACCATCGAAACCTGACACAAATCATGGATAGAACGTCAAATCCGGGGAGAAGAGGGCCGGTGGACAATCCGGATGCATCAGGTATCCTGGATTTTTAAATGAAGGATAAACGAAATCAGAGACTGTGGCAGATCTTACCCGCAGTTATTCAAACCCGTCGCTCTCAACGACTGCTCCCCGGGAGGAATGATTGATAACATATAAATGATGGCCCGTGGTGTTCTGTATCATAGAAAATCCCGGACCCGGGGTGAAGGATCTCCATGGTTGCAGGGTTTTCGTATTCGCAGGGAATGGTGTGATATCCTGACTAAAGACCCCGCAGGTATGCCAAAAAATCCAGAGAGGGTGCCGACTGGCTCCCTTGCCACCAGGCTGATGATTGCATTCCTGATACTGTCTGTCATCTCGTTTGGTATCATCGGCTACCTTGCGGTCTTTGCCATGAACGGTATCGGGGCCACGGCAGAAAAAAACAGCAATACACTCGGTAAGATCGCAGTGAATGACAGCGTCACTGCACTCAGCCATATGGGTGAAGAGCAGATCAGGGAAAAGGCATTAGACGTTGCGGACGAGATGAAAATCTATCTTGATGCACACCCCGGCCTCTCCGGTGAGGAGATAGGAAAAGACCAGGACCTGTACCGGATCGCAGTTCAGCCTGTCGGAAAAACAGGATACACATGTGTATACGAGAAAGGGACTGCGATCATGCGGTTGCACCCAAACAGTCAGCTGATCAACTACGATATGCGGAACCTCAAAAACACGTTACCGTCCTGGTGGAAGATCTTCGGCCCCAGCCTGTCAGGTAACATTTCAGGGGGATATTATGACTGGATCGAGGCTGACGGCAGTACACGGCAGAAATTTATGTACATGGTCCCGGTAGAAGGTACTTCCTACATGGTGGCCGCAACCACCTATATCGATGAATTTACCGCCCCGGCAAAGGACACCGAAGCGATGATCGCCGGTGCTACAAAGAATGCCACCGATATGATCCGCACGACGATCGACAGGACCGTGGTCCTTTTCGGCGTTGTCTTCCTGGTGATCCTCATCGGGGTCATGTGCATGGTCTTTCTGATCTCACGGAAGATCACCAAACCTCTACGGACATTGAAAAATGGGACGGAGATCATCGGCGCAGGGAATCTTGATTACCAGGTTGATGTCCGGTCCGGGGACGAAATCGAACAGCTCGCGATCGCTATCAACAGGATGGCCCATGACCTGAAGGAGTACATGAACCGTTTTGTCGAGGCAAACGCTGAGAAAGAGAGGATCGAGAAGGAACTCGATATTGCGAGGGGTATACAGCAGAGCTTCCTGCCCGATTTCCCCCCTGAAATCGAGGGAATGGATATCGCCGGCCTTTCCCTTCCTGCACGGGAGGTGGGTGGGGACTTCTATGATTATATCCCGCTCCCTGATGGCCGGTGGGGGTTAGTGATTGCTGATGTTTCCGGGAAAGGAGTCCCGGCGGCACTGTACATGGGAATATCAAGGACGCTTGTCAGGGCAAATGCTGCCACCCACTCATCAGTTTCCGGTACGATCTGCAGGGCAAACGACATGATCACAGAGAGCGATCATTCATCCATGTTTGTCACCCTCTTCTACGGTGTCCTCGATGTGGAGGAGAAAACATTGACCTACGTCAGTGCCGGCCATAATCACCCGGTCATGCTCAAGCACGGGTCTACCGATACGATACTCCTGAAGGCAGACGGGATTGCCCTCGGAGTGATACAGAATATCCGGCTCGAAGAGCAGAAAATCCAGCTCGACAGCGGGGATATCCTCATCCTCTACACCGACGGAGTGACCGAGACGATAGACCGGGCTGAACAGGAGTTCGGGGAAGAAAGGCTCACGGTGCTCGTCCAGGAGAACAGCCATCGTTCCTCTTCAGAATTGGTTGAACTGATAAAAGATGAGGTGATCCGGTTCAGCGAGGGACAGGCGCAGTTCGACGATATCACGCTTATGATCTTAAAAATCCTGTAGGGTGGAGCCACGGGACCATAATATCCCGGCAATTGGGCAGAACGGGTCTGATAATTCCCATGGGTCACCAGGTGATCCCGAGGGTCCCGGAATAGAAAATTCCTTCCCTGCGTGTTTGTTTTTGGAAAATGAACGTCCTATTTTGTTGCTACGAGTACTTTGAACCATTCAAAACCTTCCAGCGGGTGGACTTCCACGTTCTTAAACCCGGCATTTCTGCATAATCTTTCCCACTGACCAAATCCGATGCTGTACTCACCATCATTCAGGATATGCTTCTTTCCATTGTCATACATCCTTTCAAATGCCTGTACGCCTCCCTCTTTCATGGCGAGTTCAAATTCCTTTGTAAGGAAATTCAAAATTCCCGATAATCGTACGGGGTCATCCGGTTTTCCCGTTGTATCCAGATCGATTTCACCAAGAATGAATCTCCCGCCTCCGTTTACAGAGGTAAAAAATTTTTTGATGACCGGTTCTTTAAATTTCACATGATGCAGTGCAACCGTCGCGGCGATGATATCAAACTGATTGGATCCAAAATCCATATCCTCTGCCGATTTTTCAATGCAATGAATGTGTCCGGCCAGGTTCAACAGTTCAATCTTTTCCTCGAAAATCCTGAGCATTTGAGATGAACTGTCAATTGCCGTGATAGTGCAATCTGTTTTATTCAGGAATTTCAGCGACAGCAGGCCGGTTCCGCAACCAATATCGAGGACCTGGTCATTCCTTTTTACCCCTGATACCTTGACGACCAGATCAAGAAGTTTATGGTGTCTCTTTACTTTTCCAAGAGTATTGTCATATTCGTTCGCCCAATCCCCAAACCACTCCCGATTATCCTTGCTAACATGTTCCATCATCTTTCCCTTATTCTTACTGACACGTTAGACTACCGTTGTAGTGTTTTTCCATCGTATAGGACCGGGTCGTTGAGATTAATCATCAATATCCGTAAGGCAGAGTTTCACCTCTCGTTCAAACACCGATGACCCCGGAGAGCACATCCACGGGAACACTGGTATTAAGAATATCTGGTGACCAGGCCTGCCTGTTCTCGCCGGTTTCATTTTGACCTCCGTAAGTTCAAAAGTAATTGCCTTCACAGATTCTACCAAGGGGCAGAATGTGGAAAAACAAATGCCTGACAGAAAACAAATTGTGGACCTGTCCGAATTGAACGGATCGAACCAACGAACAGCCCGGGAACCGATGATTTCCAGGAATACTATTCAGAAATATGTTCATCGGACTGCTGCCCTTCGTAACAGCCTGGTCCCGACCCACTTCATCTTTTATCTGAATGATGATGAGAAATTATTTATTTCTGTTTTACCCGCCCGTGCGGGCATACCCAGAGGCACATGCCGCAAACCGGTACGCCTGTTCGCTTCTCTACTGCCTTGAAAAAACGGTCGCAGGCAGCAGCATCGAACCGGGCCTCCCGGGGCTCATCTTTGTCGAATTGCTGTCCGGTAAACGCCTGCACCGGGCAGACATCCACGCAGGCATGGCATTTATTGCACCTGTTTTCCATGGGTGTCCCGGTTGGGGCAAGGGGTGCATCGGTCAGCACGGTCACCCACCGGACCCGTGGCCCGTGGTCAGGAGTAATAAGGAGGCAACTCCTGCCAATCCACCCGAGACCGGCGAGATGAGCTGCAAGTTTCTGCGAGAAGGGCCCGCAGATCCGGGTGTCATCTATTCTCATGGATGCAGCGATCGGCAACGCGTTGTATCCTGCACCCTGCAGCACATTTGCTACCCGCAGTGCCATCTGGTCGAGAGCTGCATTCACGACATCGTAGGCATGGTGCCGGTAGAGCAGACCGGCAACGTTGCGTTCCTGTTCAGGCAGCAGTTCCACGAGGGAGTCGAGGAGGGTGATACCCATCGTTATCCCGGTCGGGTACGCGGCAATTTTTGGTCCGCTCTGTGAAAGAATAAAATCCCGGGCCCCGGACAGGTCCGCGATACCAAAATAATCTGCCCCGAGCGATTCTGCGAGTGACTTAATGACATTCCCGGTATCCATACTATTTCCTGTACCATGTATGTTGGAATGTCATAGGTAATGAAAGGTGAATGGGCCCCCGGGCCCCAAATGTGGCCCTGATGATGATTCACACAAAGATGATTCGATAGAACCATATAAAATATTAAAATTTACTTACACAGTGGTGGAAAGAACAATGATCTACGTCGTGACGCTCACACACCCTCCGGAGCTGTGCCTTGCAAGGGAGGAATTTGCAGCTGAATTTATGCGATGGTACGAAGGAATGAACGATCTGGCCAGGAAATGCAACATCACGGTACTTGGATCGTATACGTGCCCGAATGAACACGTGTTCTACTTCATTCTTGAAGCGATTGATTACAAATCGATTACCGGATTCTTCTCAGGGGTTATGCTCACGAATCATACCGGACGGATCTCTCCTGTCATTACGCTCAAAGAAAGCGTTGATATCATTAATCAGGGAAATTAACAGGTATCCGTTTGAACCTTTCAGCCCGGCCAATGGCATGCAGGGAATATACCACTCCATAACGGACCGATGACCCTAGTGTCCCGAGGGTATACTCCACCAAAAACCAATGCAGACAATCTCCCTTGTTTTTTATATCACGACGTTCTCTCTCCTTACGTATGAAAACTCTGACCGCTTGCGTAGTCACCTGCATCGTGCTCATCGTCCTGATGGCCGGGTGTACCAGTCAGCTCGCCCCGAAACCCTCAACCCCGGGCACCAGTGCGGTACCTGTGACAATTAACCCAACTCCTGTGCCTGCCCTGGTCCCTGATCCATCCCTTGTTGGTACATGGTACCTTACCATGATGACCGGGCCGGGGGGTGTCGCTCTTACTGACGCGATGAGCCCTCAAATTACGTTGGTTTTCACCAATCAATCCAATGTCATCGGGTTCTCGGGCTGCAATAATTATCATGGGCACTATACCCTGGCCGGTCAGGTCCTCCCGGATGGGAACGGGATCACCATCGGCCCACTCGCCTCCACCACGATGTATTGCGCCAACGGCACGAATACCGAGATGACGTATCTTGAGGCCCTTCCGGCTGCAAAAACCGTTACACTGAGTACAAAACAGGAATTGACGATCAGGGATAACCGGGGGTATACCTTTGATTTTCAGAAGACCCCTTTTAGTGCGACCTTCGTGCCAAAGGGGTTCTGACAGATCTTATTTTTGGTTCCGCGAGATATCCCACTCTTACGATACGCATCAATGGAAATGACGCTTACTCATGCCATGGGACGAGATGCGATACCGTTCCTCGCGAAAAGATCTCCGGCTGACGATGTTTTTACAGCGGCAAAATATTCCAGGACGAATGAAAACACACAAGTTTCCTGGTTTATTGGATTTGCATCTCTTTCGAAGTAAGGTTTCGGGTGGGAAGGTCCTCCCGGTTCAGGGGGAGGGCACCTTATCAGGCATCACATCATCGATATGCACGAGCGTACTGTTCTGAATCTTCATCAGGGTGACCATTTTTACCGGAATATGGGAATTGCCGGTATAGGTTAGGTTGCCTGTTACACCCGTATAGTGCGTAACATTTGCCATCCCACCCGGGAACGCGGACGGGGACCCAGAATTCATAATCGCCTCTGCCACAATCATTACGGCGTCGTACCCAAGACCGGCAAACGGGACTGCGGAGCTGTGGTATTCCTGTGCGTACCGTGTCATGAAATGTTGTTGTTTTTTATTTTCTGTTGCAGGGTCAAACCAGGTATGGGTAGTGAAGTATACGTTATCAACCCCCGTTGCGCCACCCGTGAGGAGGGTGGGGGCATCATAGCCATCTCCACCCATGATTGGGACCGTAAATCCGGCATTCCGGATCTCCCGGATAACCGGCTTTGCATCGGCCCATGTCTCGGCTGAAACAAAAACAATGTCCGGTGGCGGGAATAGTCTGGAGAGGTTTGCAATCTGGGACGAATAACCGGTGTCCGCGCTGTGGAACGTATCCACCTTCTGCACCGTTCCGTTCAGATCAAGGAATCGCGTCATGAAATAACTGGCAAGGAGCGTGGGGTATTGCTTATCGGACTCGTAGAGGACGTATGCATTCTTCACCTTCAGGGTTCCGGCTGCGTATTCGGCACCAGCTGCCGCCTGGGTATTATCACCCATGCAGGCAAGATAGAGGTAGTCCGGAACCTGCTCAGGAAGACGGGGAGATGTGGCACCGGATGTGACGAAGTACACATTTTTTAACGCTGCGGCCTGCGCTGCAGGAAGGGCATGGTCAGGGTTCGAAAGCCCGATAATAACAGGGATAGTACCGGAACCTGCCAGTTCAGTGGCTCCTGCAACAACCGCACTGGTATTGGATTTCCCATTTACGATGACGAGTTCGACAGGCTTCCCATTGATCCCTCCCTGTTCATTGATCTCCTTCACCGCAAGTTTTGCGCCCTGCATCGAGGGGACATCAAACGTTGCCTCTGACCCTTCGAGATTGTAGACCGCACCAATTCGGATGGTTTCATTGTCGGATTTTTGAGGAGACAGGGTCCCCGCAGAGGTACCGGTTTGCAGAGATGAGGTACAGCCCGCAAAGACGACAGTAGCGAGGACAAAAAAGATAAGACTAACAAGATGGATATGAGCCCTGCGATTTTTCATAAAGGATTCGTTATTTTGCCGGTGAACATTCATTCGTACCGATCCCCAGACATTCAGTTGATCGGGAGCCATTCCCTTCATCACGCCTTCCTGCGGTGTTCGTCTTTTTTTTAGTAAACCGCCGGTCTACAAACCCAGGAGCTTCTTCTTGGCGGCGGTGAATTCTTCGTCTGACAGGACGCCCGAGTTTTTCAGATCTGCCAGTTTTTGTAACTGTGCAATCGTCGCATCATTCATACCTGGGGAGGCCGCCTGTGCATCAGCTGCCTTTTGTTGGGCTTCAGCAGCTCCCTGCTGTTTCAGTTCCCCGGCTTTCGCAGCCTGTTTCTGTCCCATTTTCATTCCTGCTATCAGCATTAATCCTCTTCCTCTCATTTCAGACACCACCTTTCAAATTGAGCTGTTGCTCTACACTCCTGATTATTTCGGGGGGGATACGACCCATATCAACCACTTTAGCTCCCGAATTGAGGGCCGCCTCCTTGAGATGGACCGCCCAGGTATTTTCGTATAAAAGAATAGCCGCAGAACTGTTATTCGGCAATACTGCAGCAATTGCTTCAATATCATCAATTGAGAACCATTCGCTGGCTTTCCCTGCGAATGCGCTGAACGCATCTCCCGCGACCCCTCCAAGGTGCTTTGCTTCAGTAATCACGACGTTGCCTTTCTGGTCCTTTACGACGAAAACAAGGTCAATTACGCGAACGATACCATTTTTCTCCAGTCTGGCAAGTTCAGGGGCCATCTCCCCGTTAAACTTGTTTCCCGGAAATTCGACTACCAGGTAGTCTACCGGACCCATGATCCGGCCAGGTTTCTGAGGGACATTTGTCGTCATGCAGCTCCCGCCATGTAACTCCCAATCTGAAGGAGTCTATAGTAGTAACTACCTGCCTGACAGGGTAATAATCCTATCGAAGCCTCTGCCATGACCTGGGACCTGGAGGTCCAATCACTCTCGGTTGTAAAATAATTTATCGTAAAAATGAAATCCGGGAAAACCGGGTGTATTTTTCGCTGCTTCACAACCCAAGGAATTTAAAGAGTCCATAAACCAGAAAGGCTGGCCAGAAGATCGCCTTGAATAGTCCGATGAATCCGGCCCATACGCTCGCAGACGTAGTCCAGTAGTAATACAGTGCACCGATGAAGCCCAGCACATAGATTGCACCTCCACTCCCGTGGCAATGAATCTGTTTTCCCCATGTACACATGGATTTTTGCCAGTCTTTCGTACACTGTTCTGTTGTTTCGTTCTCCATGTCATTCATCGTGACTGATGGTTATCGTGGAGACAAGTTCAACTTTTCTGTGGGTGATGATAATGGGGGTGATATGGAGCGTGACTGCCGAAATATCACAATATTTTTCAAAATAACCCCGCTGCCTGCAATTTTACAGGCCCCGCCGGAAAAAAGGGAAAAGGATGCCGGTAAGATGGGGATTGCCATGGATCATCTGGTCCGATTTATGTCCGACACCGAAGGGATAAAAAAACTGTTACAGGGAGATGGATCCAGTCTGCAGCAGGATATAGGTGGATACTCCACCCAAGTGCCTGAAAGAAAAAAACTGGAATTGACACGGATTAACACTCTCCGACTGACATCCCCTATATATATCGAAAATTTTAGAATTGTAAAAAATCAGGCGTGTAGTTTTCCTGAGAAAATATGGACCGCGTGGCCTTCGAGGATGACGCGGTCACCATTTAGTTTCACGCGGACCGACCCTCCCCGGGCCGAACACTGGAAACCGACCATCTCTGTCTTTTTTAATTTCTCTCCCCAGTAGGGCGCAAGGCAGCAGTGTGCCGAACCTGTCACCGGATCTTCCGGCACGCCAATGGATGGTGCAAAGAACCGGGAGACGAAGTCGATGTGCGGGAGATCGGAACCCGCCGTGACGATGATACCCCGGGTCCGGATCGCGGTAAGGGCGTTGACATCTGGTTCGATGCTACAGACATCATCCGCCAGTGGCAGTTCCACTAAAATATCGAACCGGTTCCGGCCGGTATATACCGGCTCTACTCCAAGCGCCCGGGCAAGACCGGGCACCGGCATGGATGGGGCCGCCGGTTCTGCCGGGAAGTCCATGCTGATCCAGTCTTCGTCCTGCCTGATGACCAGTGGCCCGGAGAGAGTCTCAAAAGTGATCGGCTGGTCAGGGCCGACACGACCGGTCTTCCAGAGAACCGATGCGGCGGCGAGTGTCGCATGGCCACATAGTTCCACTTCCTTATCAGGCGTGAACCATCGCAGGTTCCATGCTGAACCTTTGGGAAAGAGAAACGCAGTCTCGGAATGTTTCAGTTCAGCTGCCACCTGCTGCATCCATGCCGCATCGGCCGGACCATCCGGGATACAAACGCCCGCCGTGTTGCCACTGAACGCGGCGCGGGTGAAGGCATCAACGAGGTGAAGTTCTGCTTGCATGGACGAGAGATTGCGTGCCGGTACGTATAACAATTCTGGTGATAAACCAGTCTTCGCAGGTGCGATGATTTTAGTATCCTGCGATTGTTAGTCGTGTGATATAAAAAATGCGTTATTCAGGCCGGGATATAACAAGGAATGACCAACAGACCCGATTCTCAGTGCATGTATCCGAACGCCAGATATTCGGATAGAGTAACCATTTCGACCTGATACGTGACTAACCGGGATATCCCAATCCACCAAAAAAATGAAGAAACAGGGTATTAAGAAGAGTAAATAAGCAAATTTGAATCAGCCGGTGACAGGATTAAAAGTTTTATCCCCTTTTTGGGGTAGTGAAGGACGGATATCGCACCAACTGACTAGAAGCATTTTTTTCTACGGCACTGAATTTTTCACATTCATGATATCGTTTAAATCGGCATGAACCGGATCGACCGTGGATATCCGCATGTTATAGGTTGCTTTACCAGTATCTGACTGCTGGTTTTCCCTCATCGCATCCGTTAGATGGTCCATAGGGTGGTGTGTGATAGATCGTGTTTTATCGTTGTTACCTGTATCATGGTAAAGAACAATCATTAAAGGCAGTCGTGTTTTTTTTAATGACTTTATTGTATCGTAGTTTAAAGTTTGTTTCCCACTGCATTCTTTTCCCTGTCAGGGCCTGTTCTGTCTTTCTTCCACTACCAGCACCTGGGTACTCCCAGATCAGTTGCATCCGGTTCGCCGGGCTTTTACAAGGATAGGTGACTAAAACGATGAAAATTCCCGAACAAGGTGTTTTAGGAGACTATATCTTGTAACGTGCCATGGATACTGATAGCGTGATAATGAATGGAGCCAGGGAATGATTACCGGATCGTACAGGTACGGTGTTATGTCTGCGGTGCACCGATGTTGATCCGGGTACGGGTAAATGAACAGCCGCCCGCTTATATCTGCAATGAATGTACCATGGTCAACCAGATGATGTGACCCATAGGGTTGCACATGAGACCGTTCATGGCAGTTCAAAAAAAATGCGGGGGGGTCATTCGGAGGACGCATGGGAAGTGAATGGGAGGTTTCACCCTGGATCTTCGCAATGTGCGTGATGCCGCCCCCCCATGAACAAATCGTCTCTTTATGACCTCCTGAATCAATTAATCCGGCTGACCTCCTGTGATACCTGGCCGGGTGGAATGAGATCCGGATGAGATACGAATGGGGACCGGGTTACCCGTTGAAATTATGGTAGTCATAGCAGTTACGGATAAACTCCTGCTTCCGGTGTGCACTCGCGTTCAGCGGAGGTTTGAGGTACCCGACCTCCGGGGTCTGCAGGGCCGGGCAGAACGGGCAGAGGGCCGCATCGACATCGTTTGCTTTCTCCCGGACCGGGCAATAGTACGCCCCGTCGATGACTTCCACCGTGTCCCCGCCTGGAAACGACATCCCGACCGGGTGTCAGGGGAGTCCCTGCACGAACATGCAGAACCCTGCGAGCAGGTATTTTAAGAACTGAAGTCTGACCTCATCCTCCCCCCCCGGACGAGCACTGTGCCGCGACCATCTTCCAGTAATCACCGGTATCCGTCGCAAGGAACTCCCTCATACGGGTGAAATTTTTCAGTTCCTGCATTCGCCGGAGGGCCTGGTAAGTCCCGTGAAGGTGGCCGGTGATCGCCTCATTGAGGTTTTCCCGATATTCAGGGCTGATGTCCTGGACCATACCAGAGAAATTCCACCGAATCTGCTGGAGGTCGTTTGGTGAGTATGTCATAACGATGGCGACAATGGCCTGCCCGATCTCCCCGTTCGTCTTTTTCGACCAGAGTGCTGAGCATTCACGTCCGATCTGTCTGCGGTCCATAAAGGTAACTCCGTGTAGGGGGAAGTGGCATATTCTATTGAGCCAATTTCTCCCAAGTCTGATATGTGATCATTGGATCCTACTGGTTTTCAGGTACACCAGAAATAGTGGTCCGTTCCGCCCCATAAAAGAAATGCAGAATAATGATGTGGTTATGATAATACCGCGGTATGTTTCCCGGTTACTTCGTAGACTGTTAATTCTGTGGGTGCGGTCATCCACGCGGCCGATTTTGAAAAATGTTCCTTCATGTGCGGGGTGGCGAGATGATCATCAAGGTGTTTCCGGCTCTCCCACTCTTCACAAAAAATGAACTGCCCATCATGGAACGTATCTGAATGGAGTTCATACCGGGTACATCCGGGTTCTGACAGGACCAGGGGGATAATCCGGGCCACCTGGTCCGTAAAGGTCTGGCAATGGTCCGGGTGAACATAACACCTGGCAGCAACAAGTAACATACCTACCATATAGGATTCAATTCAGGAAAAAGTACCTGATTCCTGCAGGGGCAATAGAAAAATGACCCAAAATGGGCCGGCACCCAAAACAAGAATAGATCCTTCCTGTCCATATCGGTTTTCGGTGAGCGACCAACATCCGGCCCGAAGAAATCGGGATCCTCCCGCCATAGTAAGGTGATTACTGTTTCATTTTGTCCTGAAGTTTAGCCCGGCTCGCCACAATATCCGGTTGATCGGGCATGATCAGAAGCGCCTTGTCATACGAAGCAAGGGCATCGACATTCCGGTCCAGCTCATGAAGGGCGTTTCCGCGGTTAAACCATGCAGCGACATCATCGGGGTCCAACTCGATCGCTTTGTCGAAAGACTCGATTGCGTTCTCGTACTGTTCAAGATTGGCAAGGACAATGCCGCGGTTATTCCAGGTAGGGGAACTGGATACGTCATATTCGAGTGACTTGTCGTAGGATTCGACGGCCTCTTCATAGCGCCCGAGTCCGTCAAGCGCAATACCCCGGTTGCTCCATGCCCCGGAATGATCGGGTTGGATTTCGAGGGTTTTTTCAAAGGATTCCAGCGCTTCTTCATATCGTTCGAGCCCGTCAAGCGCGATACCCCGGTCATTCCACGTTTCGGCATCATCGGGGTCTGTTTTGAGAGCCTTGTCGTAGGATTCGACGGCCTCTTCACAGCGCCCGAGTCCGTCAAGTGCGTAACCGCGGTTGCACCATAAAGTGGGATCATCGGGGTCGATTTTAACCGCATGATCGTAAGATTCGACACCCTCTTCATAACGGTCGAGTTTTACCTGCACGAGACCCAGGTTGTTCCAGGCGGCAGATTTACCGGGGTTGATTTTGATCGCTTTATGATAGGATTCGATGGCCTCATCGTTCCTTTCGAGTTGGTCCAGGGCGAGACCGCGGCTGTTCCAGGCGATGTATGAATCGGAATCGGTTTCGAGTGCCTTGTCAAAGGATTCGATGGCTTCTTCATGCCGTTCAAGTTCATTCAGCGCGGTACCGCGGTATAACCATGCAATGGATAAACCGGGATCGGCAGCAATCGCCTGATCGTATGAGTGGACGGCCTCATCATACTGACCATTATTGTAAAAATCTACACCTTCGTTTATATACAGGATCTGTTTTGGTAACTTTTTCATGATCTGCCTGAACTGTGATAGAACAATGCAGTACATCACCGTTTCGATCTGTTATCTGTTATGGTCAGGACATTCAGCGAGCAGTCTCCTGGGAAATGCCATTGTTACGATACCCGGGAATTAGTAACCCCGGCAATTCATTGTACACCAGGTTTAGCTGATCAATTCTCACAAGCGCGTACTATCATACCACCATCTTCGCGTCAGCCTCTCTCCTGACCGTTTAAATCGCCCGCGTTTGCCTCATTTCCATCTCAAGTTCAGAATCCTGCTGTTATAGCGATTTCATCCAAATTCAAACCAAAATATGCCCTATTCAGGTCCTGTCATGATCAGGATCATGGAAAGGCCACATTTTAGCCCTGGAACCGTCAGGGGGGGCCGGTCCTGAGGCTCCTGGCATTTCTGGTCTGCTGATAACGTGGCTCCTGTTGCTACGGCATATCTTTCGGACCTTGCAACTGTGATTGCCACTGATGGAAGGATCTGCAGGGGGTGCTCTTTATTTTCAATTCGGATCATCGGCCTGAAAAATTCATCACAACCATTTTGATCCATTCATACCAATAGTACTCACAATGGTCTGGTGGTATGTAGGAATACCTCATATGTTGAAAATTTCCGGATCTCCGGTAACATTATTGGTCTGTGGCATATTCGGACGTAACTGAAGCAGGTGGTCCCTTGATCTTTTTTACTGCATTCGTCGCCTTCTGTCTCTTTTCATCGTTCATGACCCTGGCCCTCGGTATCTATGTATTCGCAAAAAATCCGAAATCGACGGTCCACCAACTGTTTCTCCTCATTATGCTGTCGGCAACATACTGGGCATTCGGGGAGTATTCTCTCTGGCAGGCCCCTGACTACAACGCATTCCTGTTCTGGCTGAAGGTGAGCTCATTCTGGCCGTTAACCTGTGCGTTCACGCTCCATTTCATCCTCTCATGTACCGGTAGTACGCACCCGGGCAGGAAATGGTCACAGGTAGGGCTCGCATTCATCTATGCCCCTGCGGTCATTTTTGCATTCGCCGAGATCGGATCCTCCATGGTCCATACCGTGCAATTCCTGCCCGGGACCGGGTTTGTATATGAACCCGTCGTGGGAAGCCTGGTCTACCTGGCAGAGACGGCATACATCCTGATCCTTATGGGTGCGTCAGTCCTTGTTGCCGTTTCTTCATGGTGGAGGGCAGAACGGGAAATGTACAGGCGCCAGTACCGGCTGCTCACTGCCGCCCTCGTGGTGGTCATCTGTTTTGGCACACTGTCCGGGGTGCTATTGCCGTTCTTCGGGATCTACCTCCCCAACCTGGTATTTATCGGGATTGTCCTGTTTTCTCTGATCATCACGTATGCGATCCAGCGGTACGAACTGTTTACCCTGAGTCCCTGGACCGCCGCCCTGGATATTGTCAGGACCCTCCCGGACGGGCTGATCATCGTGGATATGGAAGGACGGATCATCATGACAAACGCGGTCGCGACTTCCATATTGAATGTGAAAGAGGAGGGCCTTACCGGACACCGGATGGAGGAGGTCATTTCAGACCGGGAGGTCTCAATGATCTGGCAAGAACTCCTGGAAAACGGGCATCTGTCAGATATGGAGTTCTCCACCGGAGAAGAGAACGTAAAAGTAGTAAGCGTCGCGGGCTCTCTTATCCGGGACCCCATGGGGGAGCCTGCCGGGGCAGTCCTGATCCTCCGGGATATCACACGTCGGAAAGCGTCAGAACAGACCCTGCGGCTGGCGAACGAGAAACTTTCACTCATGACGCGGCTGACACGTCATGATATTACCAATCTGGTTACCGCACTCTGGGGCTACCTCGAACTCATGAAAGATCATCGGGCAGATCCTGGTGGAGAAGACTACCTCGATCGTTGCCTGGACCTGACAGAGAAGATCACCCGTCACCTCCGTTTCTCCAGGGATTTCCAGGACATTGGTGTCTACAAACCTGGCTGGCAGTCGCTCAGAACAATGTTTTCAAAGGCGATCAAAGACCTTCACTGCGTGGACATCGAAATTATGACGGAAATTGACCCGGTTTGTGTCTATGCCGACCCACTCGCCTACAAGGTCCTCTATAATGTGCTTGAAAATGCCATCCGGCACGGTGGACACGTCACGCGAATTACTATCTCCACCCGGGAGACCGATCAGGGGTGCATCGCCCTGTTGATCGAGGATAATGGTATCGGCGTTAAGTATGAGGTCAAGGAGAAGATATTCGAGCACGGGTTTGGGGACCACACCGGAATCGGTCTTTCCCTCTCACGGGAGATTTTAGCGATCACCGGGATCTCCATCACGGAAACGGGTGAGCCTGGAAAGGGGGCCAGGTTTGAGGTCAGCATCCCGGCGAGGGCCTGGAAAAAGCAAAAAGACAAAGTTGAGAAATGAGGCCATTTTGGAATTGAAGATCCCGGTTGCGTGGGGCCCCTCACCCGGACAAGAAGAAAAAAATGGAGCATTATTGGCAGGACATGGGCCAGGATGACACTGGCTTTTGTCATTTCATTCATTTTCCCCAGCCATTCTAAAGAGCGCCGTAGTAGAGAAACAGGTGAAGATCCATTCATCGATAAAAAAAGGGAAAGCCAACCGGGATGGTCAGTTCGCCTGCGACACGTTAATACCGAGACGCTGGTATAATACCCCCACACCCGGTTTTGTCCCTAGGAAATTATAGAGGAGGGTGTTCCCGTTTTCCATGTTGCCTTTAGAAAGGATCTCCTGCCGGAATTTCATTCCCAGGGTCTGGTTCGTCATCCCGTCCCTCTTGAATTCATTGACGATATTGAGTGCATATACCTTCGACCAGAGATACCCGTAATACCCTGCATCGTAACCGCCCATGAGATGGCCGAACGAGGCGGGCTGGTGTGTCCCCGCAAGGGGTTTCATTCCCTTTATCTCCTCGTATGTCCGGAACCAGACTTCCGTCGTATTGACCGGCCCATCGGCAGAGTGGAACCTCATGTCCTCCAGTGCGTAGGCCAGCTGACCGCTGTAATAACTCCCGATTCCAACATCCCTGGCTGCGATGACCCGGGTGAGGAGTTCCACCGGGATCTTCCGGGAGGTATTCGTATAGTGGCCCGAGAGTGATTCCAGGACCTTGGGGTCCCACACCCATTCCTCCAGTGTCTGCGAGGGGGTTTCTACGAAATCCTGCTCGACGCTCGTCCCTGAAAGAGTGCCGTAGGGTGCCCTGGTCAGGAGGTCATGCATCGCGTGGCCCGTCTCGTGGAACATCGTTTGCATTTCATCAGGGGTCAGGAGGGAGGGAGTATCGCCGTTTGGGGCGTGGAAATTCCCCATAATCGAAACCACTGGGACTGTATACGTGCCATTCTTCATCCTCCCCTTCTGAAGGGTGGACTCGGCGAAATGCCCGTACTTCCCGTCCCGGGGGTAGGGGTCAAGATACAGGTATCCTATTGTCGAATTGTCGGATTGGTTACTGACGCGGTAGAGCCATACTTCCGATGACCAGACCGGGGCACCGTTCACCTTATCGAACCGGATCCCGAACAGGGTCCCATATGTCGAGAACAAGCCTTGCAGGACACCGTCCAGGGGGAAGTACTCCCTGACTTCATCGACATCGTAGGTATACTTCTCCTTCCGTTGTTTCTCCTGCAGGTACACGATATCCCATGGGTCGACAGCGATTGCTTTCGGATCGAGGCTTTTCCTGATAGCGAGAAGGCCACCCAGCTCGTCACGGTTCTTTTCAACAAGTGGCCCTTTCATGGCAGAGAGAAATGCCATCACCGTGCTGGTATTCTCTGCCATCCTGCCGTCCAACTGGTAATCAGCCCAGGTTTTATACCCCATTTCCCGTGCGATCTGCTCGCGAAGGACGATCGCTTCTTCCAGGAGGGAGATGTTCGTTTCAGCCTGGCGGTTCAGGTCAGTGGCATACATTTTCTTTCGGGTCTCATTGTTCTCTGCATACGTCATCACTGCGAGGTAATCCGGGTATTTCAGGGTGAGAATGTAGGTACTCCGGTTTGTCATGTTGAACGTGGCAAGTGATGAGGCCGGGACACCATTCAGCTCTTCTGCAGTGAACTCAAGCGTGGTATTGTCGTTATTTAAGTTGGCCGTGAACTGTGACTCCAGCCCGCTCAGGTCTGTCTTCAATGCCCTGACCCGTGCAAGACGGTCCTCTGGCAGGTTAAGCCCGTTGTGTTCAAAATTCCTGATGGTCACATTGTAGAGGCGCGATTCATCAGTGTTCCGTGGGACCTGGCCCTTCATGGCATTATACAGGTCACGCCGGGTATACATGTCCGTTAAGAAGATGCTGGTTGCCTGTTCGGTTGCCATACCTTCCGCAGAGATTCCAGGGTCCGGGTAGACATACCCCATTAGGATAAGCGGCTGGACGGTGTCCATGTAATCGGTTGTCACGCCGTCGAATGCAAGGAGCGTGTTTTCGAAGGTGCGTTGTCCAGGCGAAATGGCAGCAATCCTATTGAGAGAGGCATTGACCTGCTCTATTGCCGTGGTGTTAATCCGCGTAATTTCACCCGGAGCATAGTGTGCCTGGATTGGCCCAACAGAATTTGGGGTGACGTTCACAGGCGGGATAGTCGGCGCGCTGTTCTGTAGGCATCCTGCCACGAGAATGATGATTACAAGGAGGGCCACCACCGGCACGAGGGAATACAGGAGAATTACGGGAGGTTTTGCAGGCATGAGGATCAGATACTACTCCCTCTGGTGTGATGGAAAATAATCCCTCTGTTGTGTTATCATCACCCCACTCCTGCAGATGTGGCAGAAATGGCCCAAATGACCCCTTACCGATCTCCTGGCGGACCAGGTTGCCCCTCAACGGCTGTTCTGTCCAGACGAACTCTTCTGCGAAACCTGCCTACGGTAAAAATGGTCGGGAGATTCGAAGGGCTTCTCATTTCCCCTGTCATCCGGCTCCGTTCAGTTTATGCCATGCGGCACTAACACTTGAATAAATTAAAAAAATCTACCGGAGCAAACTGATGAACATCGAGAACCAGAAAGCATGTGATGATTTCCTTTCCAATGCAGATGCAATCAGCGATGATATCCTGGCCGAAACTAATGAGATGCTGGGGACCATGCCGTTCATCCTGCCAGTCCTCAGGGAAAGATCCGAATATTTTGCCCTCTCTTCGCTCGCGGATGAGATGGTCTGCCGGCCGAAGCACCTGTCCCCGAAGACTGCTGAGCTGGTGGCACTGGCCGCAGCTGCAGGAACGGGTGCAGAATTCTGCATGAAAGTACATATCGGAGCTGCAGCAAAAGAGGGGGCCAGCCGGGATGAGATTTACGATACGATCCTGATCGCGGCACTTGTCGGGAAGACCCGTGTCCTCGCACCGGCACTCCGTGAGCTGTGCGAAGTATATCCCCTGGATACCACAGGTGAACAGGGACCACGATGAGACCAATCCTCATCCGTGCCGGGAATTTCTGGGACGGGATATCAAAAAAATCTCTCGGGCCCCGGGAGATCCTGGTCATTGGAGAGACTATTGCGGAGATCGGAACAACCGTCAGCGAGCCGGCAGGAGCAGAGATTATCGATCTTTCTGGTCATACGGTCACGCCCGGGTTCATCGACTGCCATGTCCACCTCACTCTCCGACCTGAGCTGCTCGGCAGTTTCTGGAGTTATTCGCCCTCTTATTAGGCCCTTCTCGGTGCAAAAGCGCTCAAAAAACTTCTCATGAATAGTTTTACTACTGCACGGAACTGCGGGGATATGGACCCCCATGGGTTTACGGTCTGTGACCTTATAAACTGGCCACCGAACGGGGGTTCATCCCAGGTTCACGGCTGGTCTGCTCAGGTTACATGATCTCCTCCCCGGGAGGCCATATGAATGCAATGCTCTCGCTTGCCCCGGATAGTCACCCATGGGAGAACGGCCTTGCAGACGGATCGGATGAGATCCGTAAAGTGGTACGGAACAAGATAAAACACGGTGCCGAGTGGGTGAAATATGCTGCATCGGGTGGCTTCTCCACCGCGGGCGATGACCCCACGCAGGTCACCTATACCCAGGAGGAGATGGATGTGCTTGTTGCAGCAGCCAGGGATTTCAACAGGCCCGTGGCGGTCCAAGTCTTTGGGGACGAGGTGATTAAAAGGTCGGTCCTTGCCGGGGTAAGATCTGTTGAGCATGGGAGCATGGTCTCGAAAGCAACTGTATCGTTCATGGAGGAGAAAGGCGTGTATCTCGTCCCAATGATGCTCATGGCGACACACCCTGCCCGGATGGCTGATGATGATACCGTATGGCAGGCGCTCGGTTCCCCGCCGCATATGCGGGTAAAAGTGCGGAAATATCGTGATGCTCTCGTTGACGGTGCAAAGAACATCGCATTGAGTGGCGTGAATATAGCGTTCGGGACTGACCTCGGCATCTTCTCGTATGGATTGAACGGTGCCGGGGAGTTCCAGGAGATGGTAAAGAATGGAATTACCCCGAAACGGGCGTTAAGGGCGGCAACGAGCGTGGCAGCAGAGCTCCTGCAGCGGGATGACATCGGGATCCTTCTGCCCGCTCGAAACGCAGATATTATCGCCATGCCGGCCGACCCGTTCGACGATATCACGGCTACGGAAAGAGTGGATTTTGTGATGAAAGGGGGGACAGTCGTCCGTAGAAATGGAGTTCCCCTGGTGGAGTCTTTCTGACGGGAGGGGGAAAACTACCCTGGCTCCTTTCTCTCTAACCTTTGGGGCTGCCTTTTTTCCTCGTATCCTGGCTTCGATATCCAGGGTGTGAAATGTATTTATACTGCAATCGACAGTCTCTTTTACAAGATCATACGCCGGACTGGGAGTTGGAAACCAAAATGACAAACGATAATAATTTTAAGGCTGACAAAGCCGCATATGATGCGGCAAATGCCTCAGCGCATACCCTGTCAAAAGATGCAGGTGTGAAGGGACAGAAAGGTTCGGATGAAGAGAAAACCGATATCCACAAGTCTGGTACCGGAGATTCAAAGATTGGATCGCATACCGCCGGGGGAGATGGAACGAAGGCCCGGGTGGACTATACCTGCCCCCAGTGTGGAAAAACCAGCCTTCACACCGAATTCCCTGACCAGTATGAAACATGGGTCAAATGTCAGTCATGCGGATTTTTTATGGGGATGAGTCATGATGACTGGCACCGCATCGCGAACAGTCCCAATATCAATGAAAAAATCAGGAGGATGGCGGGTAAACAGGGAAAACTGACTTAGTGCAGGTCCGTAAAAGGGATACCATGAAAAGGTATTGTGACAGTTTTTGCCATCCGTCATTCCCTGTTATTACGGGAGTAGAACCTGCAAAGCCTGTGTCCGGGATGTTCTGATGGTCCAGGGCCGAATGTTCACGGCTCAATTTTAAAAAATAATTGTGGATGATAATTTACACTTCGAGGTCTGCCTCGATTGGACCGACAACACCGGCGGCGAAGTTATAGACAAATGCCCAGATCGCGCCGCCGATGAACCCACCGATCAGTCCAAGGATGATGGCGAACACGAGGATGAGACCCGCCCCCAGTCCTGCCATTGGGAACATGGGCCCGGCGACTGCTCCCATCATTGCCACCACGGCCGCCATGATGATCCCTTCGATCAGGCCAAAGACCAGTCCCAAAATTGCTCCAATTTTTGCGACACTCATCACGTTTAAGGTTTTAACTTTGTATAGGGTCATTTTCTGTTTTCACCTCATCTGATAAGCAAGGATGAACAGATCCCGTATTAAAATATACCGATTTGATTCTACTGAAGATACCGGGATCTTAAAAGAAGAGCAGTCCTGTAATGTATTGAAACCGGACACAGAACGATTTCAGGGAGACAACGCAGCAGGACTGTGCCAGACTTCAACCGGGCCCTCGTAGTGACGGGGCAGGTCTTCGTATGATTCGACATATCCGAACTCCGCGAGAATATGCTGCATAATGGACGAAGGTTTCACGATCCGCACGTCATACCCTTCGGCGATCCACTGCCTGATAAGGTTCTGGGTATTTCCTTCATTTTTACACCGGGATATAATATAGTAGAGATACAGGCGGGTGTCGTTGTAGAGCTCCAGCCAGCCGGAGAATAATTCCTCTGTAAATCCGATCTTGTCCCCTTCAGCAGTCCCGGTTTCAATGCGTTCCGGGATTATCTGATCATGTAAAAGATGTTGCACGGTAGTATCAAGATGCAGGGTACAGGAAAATAGGTATCGGTGTAACCATACGGCTGGACTGAACGGATACCATGTTCAGATCCACGCAAAAACCGCCACGGTGCCGGGCCTCTCCCTGAGCGAGTCGGTTTCTTAAAAATTGGATGGGAACCGGCCTGATAATACGATGGTTCATGAGCAGCCGAAGGGGTCTTGTTGTCGGGCACAACGCCGCGGTTCCCCATTCCGGCCGGGCCATCGCGCAACAGTATAAGGCCCTCTGGTCCTGCACGCTTGTTGTGACCGGCCGGGTATTCGACTATCATGATGTCGGTACGACGGGGGAAGTGGGGAATTCCAGGGTCGGCTCCCGGTTAATTCTCCCCATCCTGGCGACCCCGGGTATCTGTTGATTTCCGGGCATAGATATACCTGAGCCGGTGGGTGTGCCGTCCCTCTTCGCCATGCTCTTCCGGGTCTTCCATCATGCCGGTTGCCAGGATCTCCAGGCTACGGAACTCCGCTGCCAGGTCATCATTGGAATAATAATGGACCTCACGACCGGGCCTGCTCTCGAAGGTGTTCTCCTCGACCTGTCTGCCGGTGCCGTAACTGGGTTCCTCATCGGAGAACACGACAAAGAACATCACTCCGCCGGCCTTCAATTGCTCCAGGCACCGCCGCAGGAATGCTGCCCGGTCATTTCCCCGGAAGAGGTGAAGGACATTGAAGCAGTAGATACCGTCGTACATCGAGTCATCGAAGGGCATATCCAGTACTGACCCCTGGTGATACCGGACGTCCGGCGTGCTTTCCCGTGCAAGAGTCACCGCGGTCATCGAGACCTCGATACCAGTGACCTGGAAACCTGCCCGGGTAAACGCCCCGGTATTGCGGCCATACCCGGAACCCGGGACCAGTACTTCGTGTACTCCGGCTTTTTTGAAGAGATCAATCGCGTACGTCGCCGTTCTGCTGGGGGTATCGCCCCAGATCTTCCCTTCCTCGCAGAAACGCTCCTCCCAAAACGTGTTCACCAGATACACCCCGGCCGGATCATGCCACGGTAAACAATGCTGCCCGGCTTAAAGAGATG
>Ga0114951_10001460_pt1 | contig 29192 bp, 24 predicted proteins | sample AM7aDNAmetaG_FD_88677 | JGI IMG/M metagenome (GOLD analysis project Ga0114951, IMG submission 88677) | Freshwater microbial communities from Finland to study Microbial Dark Matter (Phase II) - AM7a DNA metaG | ecosystem: Environmental > Aquatic > Freshwater > Lake | place: Finland: Lake Alinen... | reverse complement strand
CTTGATGCTCAACGAAGCGCGCATCAAGGCCATCGCGGCCGACGTTGAAACTGTGGCGGCCTTGCCCGACCCCGTGGGCGAGGTCTTCGATATGCGGACCATGCCCAACGGGCTCCTTGTCGGGAAAAAGCGCGTGCCCATGGGAGTCATCGGCGCTATATACGAGAGCCGGCCCAACGTGACGGTCGACATAGCCGCCCTTTGCCTCAAATCCGGGAATGCCGTGATCCTGCGCGGAGGAAAAGAAACCCTGCGTTCCAATATCGCACTGGCGAAAACGGTGGCCGAAGCTTTGCATACTGCCGGGATACCCGCCGGGGCAGTGCAGTTGATCGAAGGCACCGACCGCGCACTGGTCAACGAACTTCTCAAGATGAGGGACGTCATCGATATGGTGATACCGAGGGGGGGCGCCGGTCTGATCAAGTTTGTCCGCGAGAATGCCTCCATGCCAGTCATAGCGGGTGGCATAGGTGTTTGCCATACGTTTATCGACCGCAGCGCGGACCAGGAAAAAGCGGCTGCCATAGTTTTCAACGCCAAGGTGCAGAGGCCGACGGTCTGCAACGCCCTGGACACGGTGCTGGTACACCGGGAAGTCGCCGGGGAATACCTCCCGAAAATGGCTGCCGAACTCGGGCGGGCGGACGTAGAACTTCGCTGTGACGAATCCTCTCTGGCTATTTTGAAGAATACAGCCGGTTTGAAACTGGTACCTGCTGCGCCGGAAGACTGGGGCAAGGAATTTCTGGCCCTGATTGCCGCCGTAAAGGTGGTCGACAGCCTCAACGGCGCACTCCAGCATATCCGGCAGTACGGGTCAGGCCATTCGGAAGCCATCATCACCGAGGACTACACTTCTGCGATGCGCTTCCTAAATGAAGTCGATGCCGCGGCAGTTTATGTCAACGCCAGCACGCGGTTTACCGACGGAAGCCAGTTCGGGCTGGGGGCGGAACTCGGTATCAGCACGCAGAAGATGCATGCGCGCGGCCCGATGGGCCTGAAAGAAATAACCTCGTATAAATGGATAATTTTCGGCAGCGGCCAGGTAAGGCCCTAGCTATCTTACTTTCAGCCGGTCTATGGCTGACTGCTGGGCGATAAACAGCTGTTTGATGCCTTTTTGGGCGAGCCCCAGCATGCCGTCCAGGCTTTCCCGTGAAAAAGGCTTGGTCTCGGCAGTCCCCTGTATCTCCACCAGTTCGCCTTCTTTAGTCATCGCCACATTGAAATCGGCCTCGGCGACGCAATCTTCGTCATAACACAGGTCCAGCAGCATGGTGCCCCTGACGATCCCCACGCTGGTCGCTGCGACTGCGCTTTTGAGAGGGATCGAGGAAATCACGCCCATATTCGCCAGCGTTTGTAGGGCCTGGTAAAGGGCAACATAAGCCCCGGTTATCGAAGCGGTGCGGGTCCCCCCGTCGGCCTGGAGCACGTCGCAGTCCACGACAAGGCTCCGTTCTCCGAGTTCGGACAGGTCTGTGACCGCCCTGAGGGAACGGCCGATGAGCCGTTGGATCTCATGGCTGCGGCCGGACACCCGTCCCTGGGTGGAATCCCGGGGACTGCGGGTCAGCGTGGCCCTGGGCAGCATGGAGTATTCAGCGGTGATCCAGCCGGTCCCGCCGCCCTTCAGGAATTGCGGCACTTTCTCTTCAACGCTCACCGAGCAGGCGACTCGGGTCTTGCCGAGTTCGATAAGGACGGACCCCTCTGCAAAACTCTGAAACCCGGGCGTGATGCTGACTGAGCGTAATTCGTCAAAAGAGCGGCTGTCGATTCGTTTCATAATAATAATCTTTCTGGCCTGAAAATCAGCCAAGTATAACATCGAACTGAAAACCAGCGCAATAAAACCAGTACGGTAAATCCATTTCGCTTGTCGGATAGAGATATAAGGCCATATCTGCTTATTTTCGCTATTGCATCAACGCCTATTACGTATGACTATTACAACGGCATATCTATTGCAATGCAGATTATATGGTTGTATTATTATTAGTAATAGATTAAATCGAGGTTAGGTGAGCCAATTGAAAAACGAATCGGTCATGAAGCTGCTCAAAGAAACCGAGCACGATATCGCCGTTAAAAGGACCGAGTTAAACGACCTGGAAGCCCTGGCCAGGATGTTGCGCCGACAGGCAGCCGGCGAGGCTAAACTTGAGGCGGTCCAAGTACTCCCGTCCATAGATGCCCCCCGCCGTCCGTCAACACCCCTGAGCGATTTTATCATAGGTTTTTTAGGCCCTGGCCCTCGAAGTTTCGCAGAAGTGAAACAGGCGGCGGACAACGCTGGGTTAACTGCATTTACAAAACATCCCGGGCAAACTGTAAACATGGCCCTGTCAGGCCTGAAACACAAGGGGTTTGCGGATAACGATTCAGGCAAATGGCGGTTAACGGGCCCATCAATCGATGCGGAAATAGAAGTATCGAAACAGGCACGCTTTCCTTCCGTTTTATAGTCAAAATGCGGAAATCCGCCGTCTTGTCCCCGTGTACTGAAGTGCTATAATCTAGGGGCTATCGGAATAACGCTGTTTTTGAGGAGATTTTCATGATGCATTGGGTCCTTTCGGGTGGTTCTTCGGCAGCGCGTTCGGCGCTGTGGGATTTCTTGTTAGCCTGGCTGTATTTTTTCTGCCGACCATCATCGCCGTCGCCCGCCACCACCGCAACACCCTGGCCATCTTCCTCGTCAATTTCTTCCTCGGCTGGACCGGCATCGGCTGGATCGCCTGCCTTATCTGGTCTGTGATCCGGTAAACGGGCAATACTCCTGAAAGCCAAGAGCCGCCATCTTTAGATGGCGGCTCTTTTTTTTGTTGCGTGCCTCAATTAAGCCGGCTTGCAGGCTTTTTCTTTGACCGGAGGAGGCTTGGGGGCACCCGTTTTCACCGGCTGCACCTTGCGGTAGACCTCGGTGAAGGGCTTTTGCTGACCTTTAACCGAAAGCAGGTCATTTTCTATCGATATCCCGAAAAGCCTTTCGTTCTCAGCCAGGTACGGCCGTATAAGGTCCCAGTCAGCCTGGGAAAGCTCAACTATTTCACCGCCGTTCAGCTGCTCGCCCACAACCTGGCCGTGCGGGTCCCTGATGTATATCGCCCCGCCCGATGCCAGCGAGAAGAGGTTGGAACCGGGATACGGAGAGTTAAGCTCCCGCACTTTTCCTTCCTCGTCGAATTCGATTCCGTTCAGGATGACGAAACCGCCACCTTTAAGCGGGTCGCCCGCCATGAAGGATTCTGCCAGGAAGTCCAGGCAGGTCCCGTTGATAACCATCTTGGGACGGCCCACAGCGTTGATTAAAGGCCTTCCGGCTGCATTTCCCATGATGAATACGTCTCCGCCCTTGGCGCCGTACATAAGGGTCTGGCCGACGTCTCCGAAAACGACCAGTTTGCCGCGTTTCATTATCTGCCCGAGCTGGTCCTGGGCGTTCCCGTGGACCCTGATTTCCATGCCGTCGATACCAGACGCCAGGTAATCGCCGGAACTGTCATACACATCTATCCGTACTCCGTCGGTTTCTTTGCCCAGGCCGCACCCAGTGAAGCGCTGCCCGCGGTATCCGTAGCAGATAAAACGGCGCCAGCCCAGCTGGAAGGCAGAGACGATAAAGCGGGCATCACATTCCGCGCCTTCAGGAGGGAAATCCCTGGCGTTTACGAGGAGTACTTTTTCATTCCCGGAGGGTGCCCTGAGATCCCCCCTGCCAAACCAGTCCAATCTGCGGTAACCGGAGACGGATCCAGTAGTAAAATCCGGTGTCCCTTCGAACAGGCGGTGTAAAGCGTCCCTGATGATCTGGAGCACCGAGCTGCGTTTCTTGTCGCCGGTGGGATACCTGAGATCGTTCAGCGCAGTGAGGATCTCGATCGCTGCCGACCGGGCTTTATCGCTCAGACCGATGTCGGTTAATTCATGGCAGAGAAAGATGACAGACGCGTAATTCCATTTGGCCATACCGTGGATAAAATAACGCATGAAATCGGTATTGTCTGCTGCCGAAAGGGCGCTCCTGACAGCCTGCGAAATAGCATTTCGGCTCACTGGAGCGTCGTAATCGGCGGGAGGATTGAACGGTTTCTGCCCCGCAGGCACGTTGACGGCGTCCCCGAACTTGTTCGTACAAACCAGCTTTTTGCTGCCGTCGCCCTTGCCTGAATCGCGGATGGTGAAGATGAATGCCCCGCCGTCGCTGGCGCTGCCCCCGCGGGCGTTCCAGTATTTGTCGGCCACCGGGCGGAACCTGCGGTCTTCGCGTGACAGGCTTTCGAGGGTAGAATCTACTGCCTGTTTTTCCGAACAGATAAGGCCGATCTGGACCTCGCCTTCCTGCAGGGCGAACACCTGCGGCCTGAGCATGGAGGTGTCGGTGATGCCGATCAGCTGCTTGTAATGTTCATAGGGATTGTTGCGCGCGATGATAAAGAACCACGGCCCGTCCGGCGAGGCAGGAAGGTGAGTGGATTGGATGTGTTTATATATGCGCTGTTTCTCGGGGAGCAACTGGTCGAAATCATACTCTGATGTTGGCGCCATGGCTTCGATGATATATTCCAGCGGGTAATTAAACGTGCGGTTCCAGAGGTCGAAAAGCTGGACCGAAACCTCGGTGTCCGTGAGGAATTGGGGCTGTATATTGAATTGCCTGAGATATTCGGTGATAGCATAGTAGTTGGCGAAGTCCCCGTTATGCACAAGGGCCTCATCCATGCCGATGAACGGGTGGGCCCCTCCCGGATGCCATACCCGGCCTTTGGTGGGATAGCGCTGGTGCGCGATCCACCCGTGGGCTTTGAAATCTTCAAGTTGATAATACTGGGCCACCTGCTCGGCATACCCTACAATCTTGAGAATCATGATATCGCGGCCGTGGGACAGCACAAACGCTTTTTTATCAACCAGCGACGAATAGTATTTCTGATTCAGGCGGAACGAGTTTTGCGAAATGAACTCATCCTCAGCTTTGCGAACATCCATGGCACCCAGTTTGTTTTCAGAGATAAAACGGTTCAGCTCCGCCGGCTTGACCCTTGCGAAATACCGCATCACGTCAGGCGGTTTGATCTCGAGGCCTTTCACCTCGCGGAAATCGGCAAGGTGGGGCACCTCCGACGCCGAATGAACGTCGAGAAAAGGCGTGATGAATTCGGCTTCGACAGCCTGGCGCAACGAGGGATCTAGCAGGGCGACCTGTATAAGGTAATGGCTGTCCAGCACATCCTGGGCTACGCCCAGGGATACGGCTGAAAGCCCCACTGCGGCTATACCGCCGCCTTTGCCGTTGCCGCGGTTGTGCATCTGGAAAGAGGGCTCCATTATATGGCGGCCGCTGACGGGCACGGATGCGATGAAACCTGTGACGCCGCACCCGCCTTCTTCGGCGGCTTCGGTTTCATCGAGGCCGGACAAAGGCAGGCAAGCACGCGCGGCTAAAAGGTCGTCTATTATAGAATTGTTTTCTTGGGGCATAGCTTTCCCTAAATGACCAGTTTATTCTGCGGGGCGGGTTTGTATTTGGCTCTTTCCGCCTCGTCGAGGTAATCCATGTTCACAAGCAGGTCGCTGCGGCCGACCAGTTCCCTGGTGCTTCGCAGGCCGTACTGTCTGAGTATCTCGCACCACTGCTTGCGCCAGGCCGTGTACATGTTAACGATACGCTGTTCGGCATATTCTTCGCTGATCATGCGGCCCAATTCCGCGTCCGTCGATGCGATGCCGCGCGCGCAACCGCGCCCGCTCTCGCACTTGCCGCAGCGTATGCAGTCCAGCGCCACCAGGTCTGCCGTGCCGATAACGACTCCGTCAGCCCCGAGAGCGATGGCCTTGGCGGCGTCAACGGCGTTCCTGATGCCCCCTGACGCGATGAGGCACACTTTCTCCCGTACGCCCTCGGCTTTGAGAAAGCGATGGATGCGCGGGATGGCGTATTCGATGGGCATCGCGATATTCTTCTTTGCGATATCCGGCGCGGCGCCGGTGCCCCCGTAGCTGCCGTCGAAATGTATGATATGGGCACCCGCGTAATAGCTGCCGACCGCCACCATGTCGGCATCGCTCGGAGTGGACACCTTGATTGAAAGCAACGCCCGTGGGTTTATCTCTTTTATCCAGTCCAGATGTTTTTTGTGGTCCTCAACGGAATATACGCTGTGGAAAGGGAACGGAGAGAACAGCGAACTGCCGACCACCGTCTCGCGCATGGCCGCGACTTCAGGGGTCACTTTATCGCCGAGCAGGTGCCCGCCGAGCCCGGGCTTGGCGCCCTGCGCGTATTTGAATTCCACGACCGGGGCGTTTTGAATGGTTTCTTCGCGCACGCCGAAAAGGCCCGTGGCTACCTGAGTGATGACATGCTCGGCGTAAGGCAGGAATTCGGGCGGGTAGCCCCCTTCCCCTGTGCAGGTCATCGTATTAAGCCGTTTGGCCGCCCTGGCCCGTCCCACGATAACGTTAAGGGCTGTCGATCCGAAAGACATGCCCCCGCCGTAGCAGGGCAAAGACAGCGTTTTCTGTGGCCTCTCGTCGCCCCTGCGGTTCAGGTCGAGGCTGGTATCGATAACTTCGTCGCTGATCTTTATATATTCGGAAGGCACAGGTGTCCGAAAACGCATCTTGTCGAAACCGCCTCCTGATGAACCGAGGCTGTATTCAAGGTCAACTTCCGGCAGGTTCCCCGTCTCTGCCATATGCCAGTGGGCAATCAGCATCTCAGGGGTCCAGCGGTAATCGCCCATGGTCTCAAGGGTCGAATTAAAGCTGACGCTGAGGGCTTTGTTCGGGCAGCGGGCGACGCAGTAATATTCGCATTTCTCGCAAGCGGTGCCGACACATCGTTCCGAGCGCGGTGGAAGGGGTTTTGCATAGCCTTCCGGCTTGATGTGGACCCCGTGCGGGCAGAGGCTGGCGCACAGGCCGCATCCGGTGCAGCGCGAATTGCGTGTGACGACAAATTTGCCTATGGGGTTTCTGAAGCGCGAAGGTGTCTCTACGGCTTCGGGCAGTGCTTTTTCAGGTTGGACCGTATTCATAATTCTACTCGCAGGGAACTGTTCGCCGTCCGAAGATGGGGGCAAAACTCTCGCGTTCAAGATCTTCGAGGAAAAGGGCGCGCCCCACTTCGCCGCGCAGGCGCCGTACTTCGCGGATGCCGCAGGCACCCATGACTTCAAGAAGCTGGTTGTGCCAGGCGCCTATAAGATTGACGATGCGCTGGCTGCCCCAGGCGGTTTCGATTTCTCCTATGGCGACAGGGCAGGAACCGCCGGTCTTGCAGAGTCCGCAAAGCCTGCATTCCAGTGCAACCAGCAGGGGGATGTCGATGACCACGCCGTCAGCGCCGCAGATGATGGACTTGGCCATGTGTTCGGCCATCGCGATCCCGCCGGAGAAAACCAGGTTAACCGTCGAGCGGAGTTTGCTGTCGATAAGCTTCTTGTGGACCTCGCGGATGAGGTCGCGCAACGGCCTGGGTGAACCTGAACCGATCTCGCGCCCGTTGTCATCGGCGTAAAAATGGATGGTATCGACACCTGCGATCGTCAACTCGAGCGCCCTCGAGGGGGCTTTTGAGTCAAGCGGCAAACCGACAGCGATGAGCAGTCCGGGTTTGAATCCGCGCAGGCGGGGGAATTCGTCTTCCACCCCGGGCGCGTCTGCGATTTCCAACATTTTACTGAGACATATTATGTCAACGTATTCTTTGTAATCCCGGGCCGTCACCCTCGGTACCATCGTGCCATCGAAACAGTAAAATGCGGACGAATAATCCTTGGCGTCGATAAGCATCAGTGTCTGCAGCCTCTGGGCTGCAGATGCCATGGCTACGACTTCTTTTTCACTGAAAACCCCGAAAGAAGGCGGCTGAAAGAGTACGGGGATCGGTATCTCGGTTATTTCAGGCAGGGATTTGGGAAGCGAACCTTTATCATCGAAAGTCAATCTCATCGGCTTCCGTGAAAGCTCGATCGAGGTGCTGATGTACTCGCGCCCGTGGATGCCGTCACGGGTGGGCCGCACGATCTCGGACATATCCGTCCACATCGCGTCGAATCCTGAGCCTGAGAACACACCCCTGTACCCGGCACCCGAAACCGGGATACGTCCGGTGTGAGCCTGAAACCATGTCTGGTTGATTATCTCGGGTTGCCAGTATTCGTCACCCATCAAGATATAGTCAGGGTTGACCACGCGGCTGAAGATGCCTTTGGTACATTCCTGCACGCATCGGAAACAACTCTGGCAGAGATAAAGAAATTCCGGTTCGTCCATCGTGATGACATGCTGGTAGCTGTCCTTGAAGACGTTATAAACGCATTTCTTTTTGACACACTTACTGCAGCTTCCCGCGCAGTCTTCGCGGCGTTCCACGGTAGAAAATTTACCTACCGCGGGAAAACGCGGTGCGGTTACTTTGGTTTCGATATGATATTTCTTCGGCATAAGATACCTATTTTGCGGGGCGCTGTGAAAGTCCTGCCGCCTTGACCAGTTCAGGAACGCGTTCTTCGGCCTCGATGGCCATGATGTGGATACCGCGTACGCCGGGGATGCTTTTTACTGCGGCGATGGTTTCGAGTGCTATGTTCATACCCTCTTCGATCGCCCGCTGGCCTGTAAAAGCGGACATGCGATCGATGACTTCCTGGGGTATGTCCATCCCTGCAACTTTAGCGGCCATGAACTGGGCCATCCTGGTTGATTTAAGCGGGGTTATGCCCGCCATGATATATACTTTTTCTGTGAGTCCTTCTTCGCGAGCCTGGCGCATCCATTCCTTGAACCGCGGCAGGTTGTACACGCACTGGGTTTGGATAAAATCGACTCCGGCATCGATTTTCTTGGCAAGGCGCACCACGCGATAAGAGAGAGGGTCTGCAAAAGGGTTCTCTGCGGCGCCGATGAACATCTCCGGCGCCCCGATGAGCGAGAAACCGCTCATATCTTTACCCTCGTCGCGCATCACCCGAACGGCATGCACCAGGTTTAAGGAGTCGATATCAAACACGTTCATAGCCTCCGGCTGGCTCCCAAGGCTCTGGTGGTCGCCGGAGAGGCAGAGCAGGTTGCGTATGCCGAGCGAGTAGGCCCCCATGATGTCAGATTGAAGTGCTATCCGGTTTCGGTCGCGGGTGACCATCTGCATCACGGGCTCAACGCCAATGTCTATCAGGTGCAGGCAAGCCGCCAGGCTGCTCATGCGGACTACCGCGGTCTGGTTGTCGGTAACATTTACCGCATCGACGCAACCCTTAAGCGTCTCCCCCTTTTTGCGGATCACACTTGCGTCCGCTCCGCGGGGCGGGCCGCATTCGGCCGTCACGGCGAATCCCCCACCTGAAAGGGTTCTTTTCAGTTTGCTCTGCCCGTCTGTTTTCATATTACATGGTCCTCTCTGACCAGGCGGCGGGGGCCGCCTGACAGGCTGGGCCGCCAGTCCTTGGCGGGAATATATCGTTTCAAATTATCGGACTGCCCGAGCAGGGTTAACCGGTCGATGATCAGCTGCCAGGCACATTCTATATCCGGGCTGACTTCGCATTTTCCATTTTTCGACCCTCCGCAGGGTCCGTTCAAGAGGCGTTTTGAGCAGCGAGTTACCGGGCAGATTCCCCCGAATGTATCGAGTTCGCAATCTCCGCACCCCGCACACTCCTCGGTGAACAACCCAGGTTTTTCAAGCACGCCCATAAATGTTGTATTAAGGCCTGGAAGAAGCACCGCCCTGGCGAAACGGCGGGCCATCGCCTGAACACCCGCCCCGCAGGCCAGAGACAGTATCGCTTCATTTCGGCTTACTGCCTGCGCCGACTCTTGAATAAAGGCGTCCTCGCATTGCCGTTCAACGGTAAGTTCCTCGGTACGGATAGTCTTGCCGTCCTGTCTGAAAGCCAGGCGCAACGCCGCTCCGAGCATGGCTACTTCATCTTCCCCGCCCGCAAAGCATGTTTTGACGCATGTGCCGCAGCCCAGTATCAGGACCTTTTCAAAAGGCCGCAGCATCTCTTTTATCTCGGCGAGGGGTTTCTGTTTAGCGACTATCATAGATGTATCTCCATTGTAGTTGAATAGGACATTTTGAAGCTGTGACTATGGTCTCAATTCAGGCTCGGAATACGGCGCTTTGCCTAGCGCCCGGGGGGCAGTTCACCGAGTTGTTTAACCAGTTCCGCCGCGGTGGTTTCCATCTCATCGGCGGTTGAGTAAGCCAGTCTTTTGCCCCCGAGGCCGATTTCATCCAGTAATTGACGAACCCGGGCGACACGTTTTGCGGCGCGCGTGTCGCCGTCGACACGTTTACATTTGCCTGCAGGACACCCAACCACAATGACCCCGTCGGCTCCGGATTCAAAGGCTTTTAACAGGTAGATGTCTTTGATCATAGAAGAACACGCCATTTTCAAATCCTGAGGGAAATATGCGGCTTTCGTTCCGGGAGGCGAAAAAACGCCCTGATTAAAGGCGTTTACGCAATAAAATATATAGATTTTTGGTTCGTCGTTACTAGTCATTTCTTGTTTCTATTCATTCCCTATGTCACCCTCTGCGCTGCAACAAGAAAAGCGGCAGAATTCTTGAAGTTTTGACACACAGCGGACTGTCAAGAAAACGGGATACGGCATACGGTTGCCGAAAAAGTGAATTCACTATACTACAGGCTGAATTAGCTTGTCAAACGTTCGCGGAATCCGACAACCCAAAATAAAAGGACGGGCGGCTTATGGGCCAGCCCGTCCTTTCATTTTGTCGATAAAACTCTGTTTTATCTTATCAGCAACAGGGCGCTCAGAGCTACCGAGGCAACGACAGCTCCAAGGAAAATCAGGATCAACACGGGAGAAGTCACGATCCTGTTGATCAACCGCCTTAGATTTTCCTCGTTGAGGAGAGCTTCCTCGGCTTTTTCTTTTGCTTCTTTGGCAGCCCGTTCAGCGGCGGCCATGGCCCTCGCACTGGCTTCTTCCGCCCTGCGGGCGGCTTCTTCAGCCGCCCTCTTGGCATCGGCAGCCCTGGCAGACGCACCTTCGCCTACACTGCGGGCGGAATTGGCTGCATCCTTGGCCTCACGCGCAACAGCTTCCGCACGGCGGGCAGCGTCTTCCGCCGCCTTCTTGGCGGCTTCGGCGGCTTCGCGAGCAGCGCGGATCGCTTCTTCTACGCCCTTGGCTGCACTGGCTGCTGCTTCCTTGGCAACGGCTTCGGCACGTGCAGCGGCGGCTTCAGCCGCCTTGCGGGCGTCTTCAGCGGCTTTCTTGGCGGCTTCGGCAGCTTCCCTGGCGGCGCGGATTGCTTCCTCGACGCCCGTAGCGGCACTGGCGGCAGCCTCTCTGCCAGCCAATTGCGCTGCCTCAGTTGCCATTTTAGATGCCTGAATCGAAGCTTTGGCCGCGGCTTCGGCTGCCTTGGCCATCTCTTCAGCCATTGCGACCAATCTATGCAATGCCTGGGCTGAAGCCTGGATGGCTTCGTCGCCAAGGACGTCTGCGGCTTCCGCCTTCTTGAACGCTTTTTCGGCAGAATCGTAGCCTTTGGCCGCTGCGGCTTTAGCTTCAAGCCCTGCAGTCTCAACCCTATCGGCAACTTTGCCCTCAACCCTGACGGATGCCTCGACCGCCTCATCTCCGGCGATGTCTGCCAATGCAGCCCTGCGCCGAACGTCCTCGGCAGCCTGGAAAGTCAAGGAAGCGAGCCGTTTGATCTTCCTTCCGGCTTCATCGGCCTTGATAGCCGTCAATGACGTTATTTTGGCAGCCAGTTCCGCCTCGGCGGCTTTAACGTCTTTAGTATTGTCTTCAGCGTCTTTCGCCGATTTGTTTGCCTTTTCGACCGCTAACAGTACTGCGGCTTTTGAAGCATTTGCGGCTGCTTCTGCCCTGGCGGCAGTCTCGGCGGCGGCTTTGGCGGCGGCAGCGGCGGCTTCCCTGGCGGCAAGTTCAACTTCTTCCGCTTTACGTGCGGCTTCTTCGGCGGCATATTTCGCTCCGCGAGCTGTTTCTTCAGCCTTTTTTGAGGCAGCTTCGGCTTTTCTGGCTGCTTCCTCAGCAGCAAGTGTTGCGCTTTCAGAGGCCTTACGCGCCATGGCGATGGCTTCTGCGGCTGCTTTTTTGGCAGCTTCCGCAGCTTCGCGCGCGGCTTTTACAGCTTCCTCAGCGCCCAGGATGGCTTTACGGCTGGCTTCCTCGGCACGCCTGGCGGCTTCGTCGGCAGCCTTTTTAAAAGCTTCCAACGCGGCTTGTGACTGCCTGCTTGCCTCATCCGCTTTGCGGATTGCCTCTTCTGCGGCCAGTCTGGCGGCCTTTGCCTGGGCTTCAGCCTTCGCGGCAGCTTCCTGAGCAGCGCGCGTCGCAGTTTCAGCGGCTTTTTCCCCGGCCTGCCGTGCTTCGATGGCCCTGGCTTCGGCCTCTTTGGATGCTTTGGTGGCGGAAACGGCGGCTTCGCGCGCCAGCCTGGCAGCATCTTCTGCCCTGCGCGCCGCTTCGGTCGCTGCTGAAATGTTGCTGTCCATCTCGTCAAGGATCTGGGGCAGCGGCTTGCTCATTATCTTCATGTGTTCGACAGATTGCTTATCTGGTCCGATGTTCTTTGTTGCCATATTATTCCTCCTCAGTAAGACGCTTAGACAAAAATAGCTGCCAAGCAGCCTTTTGAACTTTGCAGGCGTGAGTCAATTCGTTTTTAAGTGCTTATTATGTTCACCTTCATTTAATTGATAGTATTATTTAGTTAGTGTTTTGTCAACAAATGAAGAGGTAGGATGCGTTCAACTGCCCTCTATCCCCCGGTTCTTTTGAGCAGTTCGTCGAATGCTGAAAACCATTTAAGTTTTACTTCATCAGGCCAACCCGGATCAAAACCGGGAAATTTATCGAATAATATTTTGTCCAAACCATTTCCCTTGGAATTTTGTCCAGATATTTGCGGAATTTCTGTCCTTTCTTTTTTGTCTGCGACCTTGATCGTTTTCTTTAAAGTAACCGGAGGGCGAGAATTTCTTGTCTTTTTGGTAACGAACGGAGACACTTTCATCCCGCTGTCGTCTGCCAGCCCGATGAAAAATTTGATGCACTTACGAGCCACATCGCTGGCTATCTGGTAATTATCGCGAAAAATCTCTTCAAGCTGCGAATATGTAGCTGTTTGCGGGTCGACATGGCTGAGAAAGAAAAAATTATAGGATTCTTGCGTGATCTGTTTGAGGATATCGACACGCTGGCTGCCGCGGGCACCGACCAATTGCCGCAATTTGACGGTTGGAAACCCGTTCACGTCGATAAGTTCAAGGAAACGAAGAGCTGATACCAGCTGGGTCCCGGTACTACCCGAGAAGCGGTCGCCCCAGTAACTGCGGTCGATACGGGCAGGCATCGTCTGCTGAAGCCCTTCGATAAAATTTAAAAAGGTACGGTAGGAAACATAGGGAGGCGAAAGTTTCTTGGAAGAACTGGATAGCATCCTTAATATTGTAGGTTAATTCCATTCCAAAATGCAATAGGACTTAGGCTATATAGCATTTGGACAAATATGTTCTTCTTTTGGCATCAGACTGGACAATCTTGGACAGTATTTGACGGCTACGTTTGGCACAGAATAATATTTCCCACAAGTTCAATAAATATTCAATAAATTAGGAAAGGAGTAGGAGCATGGGAGCAGCAATCGAGTACCAGAAACTGATGACAGAAATCGTGCACATCAATCTTCCAGGGCCGGCGGAGCCAACCCCCGGAATGAGCGGCGGTGAACTTCTGCACGGATTCCTGGCTGACCTTTACCGGACCGACAGCCAGGAAGTGAAGAATTATGTGAATTCTCTGTGCCTCAAATGGAACGTCCACTACCGCCAAACCAGGTGATGACGCACAGAAACCTACCATTATATAAGCATAAGCGTTTGAAACAAGGTAAATAAAAACAGGAGAGAGCAGGGAAAAGGATGAAAAATAACTTCGGGGTTACGGGAGTTATATCATGAAAAGAAGAAAGATCGCATCCATCGATGTCGGCACTTCCAAGATCTGCACAGTGATGGCGGATACCGACGGCGAAGATATGCGCATTCTCGGGGTTGGTGTAGCCCCTTCTAACGGGTTGCAAAAAGGGCTGGTCGTTAACCTCAATGACGCCAGGGAGTCGATTCGTCAGTCGGTGAAAACGGCAGAACAGGCCGTCGGCTACAAACTGGAATCCGCCATGATCAGCATCACTGGCCGCCACATCAGTTCGGTCAACAACCGCGGTGTGATCGCCATCACTTCCAATAAACAGATGGTACGCCAGGAAGATGTAGATCGCGTTCTAAAAGTCGCTCAGAACGTCGCCCTTACCAGCGCTTCCGGATCGATGATTCTCCACCTAATTCCGCAGACATACGCGGTTGACGGTCAGGAAGGCATTAAAAATCCGGTCGGCATGCATGGCTTCCGGCTAGACGTCGATACTCATATAGTCACCGCAGCTACTGCCTCCGTTGAAAACCTGACCAAATGCGTACGCGGAGCAGGGATTGAAATTGAACAATTGATATTCGCCCCCCTCGCCAGCGCCGAGGCCGTTTTGACCGCAGACGAAAGGCAAAACGGGGTCATAATGGCTGACATCGGCGGAGGCACAACAGGCGTGGCGGTATATAAAGACGATAATATCTTCCATACCTCGGTCCTGCCCGTCGCCGGGAATTCGATAACTCACGACATCTCGGTCGGGCTTGGAGTCTCTATTGAACTTGCCGAAGAAATGAAGCAAAAATACGGCAGCGTTATTCCGGGTGAAGAACGGATCTCAGACAGAACACTCACCGAAGACGGGCAAACAGTGCCCGACGCAGAGCTTTACGAAATAATCCGCACACGCGTTGAAGAACTTGTGCGGTTGATACTTCTTGAGCTCCCCAATGATTACAGCAAATATATCCGCTCTGGTATGGTGCTTACCGGAGGTACAACCAACCTTCCCGGCATGGCCGAACTCGGTCTGGATGTGACGCATATGCCGGTTCGCATCGGGACACCCCCTCAACTCTACGGTGTCTCTGACAGCCTCATCGATCCGGCGTTCTCTACCGCTGTAGGCCTGCTCTTGTGGAAACAATCTCACCCTGACACAACCAAGTCAGGAAACACCGGAGCCAGCCGCGGCTTCATGTCCGACCTGGGCGGTTTGTTCGGCCGAAATCAAACGTCATAACAAAATTTACTAGATTAAAATACGAAAGGAGCAATAAGTGGCAAAAACGCTTTATATCCAGAGTGCAGCTAAAATAAAGGTCATAGGTTGCGGCGGCGCCGGGTGCAACGCTATCACCCGCATGGTTCGGGAGCAGATCCGGGGAGTGGAGTTTGTCGCCATGAACACCGATGCCCAGGCGCTCGCTATCACCGAAGCCCCCATCCGCATCCAGCTGGGTGAAAAGAATACCCGCGGCCTTGGTGCCGGCGGCGATAACCGGATGGGCCATGCCGCTGCGGAAGAAAGCCGGGATGAGATACGCCAGGTCGTCGCTGGTGCCGATATGGTATTTATCACCGCTGGTATGGGCGGGGGAACAGGAACAGGTTCTGCGCCCGTTGTCGCCGCGATGGCTAAGGAAACCGGCGCCCTCACAATCGCGATCGTTACAAAACCGTTCGGTTTTGAAGGTACCCATCGCATGAAAGTTGCAGAAGAGGGCATTGCCGAATTGACTCCCAACGTGGATACTTTGGTGCTTATCCCGAATGATCGCCTTTTCGACATCTGCGACCAGAAAACCGGCGTCGACGGTGCCTTCAAGCTTGCGGACGAAGTTCTTTGCAACGGCGTACAGGCAATCGCTGAAGTAATCACCGTGCCAGGCCTTATCAATCTCGACTTCGCCGATGTTCGTTCCGTCATGAAAGATGCCGGACCGGCCTGGATGTCGATCGGTCATGGAAAGGGTTCGAACCGCGCCGTTGATGCTGCCAAGCAGGCTCTTCAGAGCCCTCTTCTTGATGTCTCCATCGATGGCTCAAAAGGTGTCATCTTCAACGTCGCCGGCGACAGCTCACTGACCCTTTACGAAGTCAACGCGGCCGCCGACATCATCCGCAAAGCAGTTGACCCGGATGCCAACGTTATCTTTGGCGTATTGGTTGATCCCAACATGAACAGTGAAGTACGCCTGACCCTTATCGCCACCGGATTCGCCACCAAAGAGGGAATGGCAGGGGCCGCACGTGAGAGAGAAATCTTCCGCGCACTTAGGAATCTTAAGTCGGAAGACGAACTGGAAGTGCCTTCTTTCATGCGCCAGCGCGGCATGCTCGCCAGCCGCCGCCCGGCTCCTTTAACCAATGCAACTTCTCCTAACAATGGAAAAAGCATTGGTATGGGGATGGGACGCCGCCCGACTCGCTAACTTGCCCTGCTCTTGTGGTAGGGAGGGTCAAACCTCCCTACCACTACTCCTGTCTCAATTTTCACGGAGGTGGCACATGCCGGAAATCGAATTCAAAAAAAATGCTCAGATGATCGAGGAATTATGCAGGGACCAATACGCCAGCGAAATCCTGCATTTTTTTTCTCGCCATCCGTATGCCCGCTTCGATAAACAGGTACTCATGGGTGGCTTGGGTTTGAGCGACAGCAGGCGCATTGAAACAGCTCTCGAGAACCTGGCTAAACATAAACTATTGGAAATAAAACCCGGCCACGGTGCTCCGTTTTATTGGTTGACTAAAAGTGAACCGATGCACTCTGCCGTGAAATTATCGCTTTCGCCTGCACCTCGTAAAATGGGAGAGACATTCGATCGCCTGGCGATGATGCAGCTCATTATGCCTTTGAGCCCTTTACCGGTAACCTCAGGTTCTTCGAGGTAGTATCAAAACTAACTGGCAGACCTTTTACTTATTAAAATTAAAAGCCCTTTCTTTCGAAAGGGCTTTTCTTCATTGTGAAGCAGTTCTGGAGAGATATTATTTTAAAGCCTCGTATGGAAGTTTGTACTTTCTTCCGAGGTTCTGCTGGGCTCTGTCGCGAAGTTTACCCAGCAGGGTTTTGAGTTGCTGCCGTTCTTCTTTGCTCAGTATTGAAATTATTTCATGCATCGGCTTCATCCCGATTGCCTGGTGATAAATCTCTTCGCCTTTTTCCGTCAGGCTGATACGTATAAGATTTTTTTTGTCAAGGCTCTTTTCCTTGATGACCAATCCCTGCACCACCATGCGGCTCAACAGGCTGGAAACCGTATGAGGTTCCCTTCCTAACCAACGGGCTATTTCAGCGGGCGTTGCTCTTTCGCCGATGGCTTTAATGGTAAATATGGTCCACCCTTGCATCAATGATATGCCCCACTTGGAAAGCTCTACTTCACCGGCACTAAATAACAACGCGCGTGTTTGAGCCAGCAGGATCCAAAGATTAAAATCCTGGTCGAGAAACTCAGTCCTGTTCATAGGTTCTCCCGATGCTCGTATTTGATAATCGTATGAATACAGGATTATAACACAATTCTATGTTTGTCTATGGGTAATTTGGAACTTCGGTTGCAAATTTGTAATAATCTATCAGAAGTATGTGGGTTTAAACCGTCGATGCTATATCGAGGCTAATATTATTTAGGAGGTCTTGCCATCTCTGGGAATTGTCCGGGTCAAGATAGTAGAAATATTCGCTCCGCGATGTATAAATGCGAGAGTTGCGGAAATTTAGTCGAAATCTTTTCGGATGAGTCGCGTTTTCGCTGTAAACAATGTGGCCATTATGTAAACAGAGAAAAGACCGCGTCGTGCATCGAGTGGTGCCCATCAGCCAGGCAATGCCTTGGTGAAGATAAATGGCGAAAGATGACCGGCCAGGAAGAAAGTAAGGAAATAAAATGATAACCGAAAAAGTTGCTTTAGGCCCCCAAACCCTGGTATATCCTATGCCGGCTTTTTTAGTCGGGGCGCTTGTAAATGGCAAACCCAACTTTATGACGGCTGCCTGGGGCGGAATCGCGTGCAGCAATCCTCCGATGCTCACTGTCGCTTTGCAACATCACCGTTATACATACAAAGGAATCAAGGAGCATGGAACATTTTCCGTGAATATCCCTTCGATAGAGATGGTCACCGAAACCGATTACTGCGGGGTGGTGTCAGGTTCCAAGATCGATAAAAATCCGGTTTGCGGATTCAGGATTTTCTTTGGGAAACGGGAAACTGCCCCCATGATCGAACAGTGCCCCGTAAATCTGGAGTGTAACGTTTTTCAGATCATCGACCTTGGAAGCCACGCTTTAATAATCGGCCAAATTATGGAAACGCACGTGACCCGGGAATGCCTGACAGACGGACAGCCCGATGTCTGTAAAATCAAACCCTTCGCTTTCACACACGGCAATCCCTCGGCTTACCAGGCATTAGGCGAAGTGCTGGCTCCTGCTTTTAAGGTTGGTAAAAAACTGAAAGGCTTATAGTAACGAACCGGCCCGGGAACATACGCCCTGCGCCGGCATTCAAATTTTATTGCCTATTGGTTTGTTATGCCCGATTTTATTGAGTGGTGTCAACAGACGGATTAGTGACAGCCGCAATCATCCCCGTGGCCGTCGATTTCGAGTCCGGATTCAGCAGACATCTCCGCCAGGATAGAAAGAAGGTCCTTCCTGCCTCTCTGGAAAGCCTTCAGATTGATCTCGATAATCTTGGGCGGTAGACGTTTTGAGATAGCTTCGATCCAAAGTTCCGGGTTGAACGGCGTCAGCATGGACAGCGCCCCGAGCATCAATATGTTTAGAATCTTCGGATTCCCCATTTCTGCCGCATGGAGAGAACCATGGATTGTAATCAAGTCCGCCCCGCGGTGTTTTAATAGGTGACTGATTTCACTGTCCCCGGGGTAAGCCTCTGCCCCCTGGCTAACTGACAGCGGAGGAACCGAATAATCGTTCAAAACGACTGTAGCTCCTTTTTTAAGACGATCGGCCCACCTGCCAGACTCTAATTTTTCGAATGCCAGCAACAGATCAACATCATTGTCCCCGATCAGGGGTGAAGCGACTTGTTCTCCGATTCTGACCTGCGTAACGACACTGCCGCCCCTTTGAGCCATCCCGAGGGTATCTGTTTTCTTAACATCCAAACCAGCTTCAAGCGCCACGTCCGCCAGGATATCGCTGGCCAAAACAACACCTTGGCCCCCGACCCCGGCAATCAAAACATTCATTTTGACCATCTAAACAACCTTTTTTATGATTTGCTCAATCGCTTGGTGTGAACAGAGTTGCTGGCAGAGCCGGCAGGCGCCGCCACGGCAAAGCTGATTGTCGATAGTCAATTCACCTTCGGAACCTTTTCGGATAGCAGTACACCCCAGGCTTAAACACGTCCCGCATTGGGTACATCTCTCGGTGTCGATAGTGAGCGCCTCGCCGCCTCCCGGGGTTATCGCGACACAGGAACCGCGGACCACGATAACGTTCAGGGACCGGCTATCGAGCGCACTCTTTAAAACGCTCCGCAATGCTTTAATATCGAATGCATCGACTTCCTGAACATCAGATGCACCGCAGCTTTTCGCGAGATTTGCAAAGTTTACTGAGGGCGCGGGAGCGCCCTGGGCTGTGAATCCTGTACCGGGATTTTGCTGGTGTCCGGTCATAGCGGTCGTCCGATTATCCAGAATCAGGAGTGTCATAGCAGAACCGTTATACACGGCATTTATCAGCCCCGTGATTCCGGAATGTAGGAATGTTGAATCACCGATTATGGCAACAACCCTGTCATTTATACCTGCTTTTTCCATGCCCAGAGCCTGCCCTATCCCCGCTCCCATGCAGGCGCAGGTATCCATCGCTTCCAGGGGAGGATAAGCTGCCAGAGTGTAACAACCGATATCCCCCGTTATCACCAGCCCCGCTTCAGCGCCGATCGTTGTTTTCCGCCGCAAACCCAGGCTGTGTAACACAGAGAAAATGCCGGTGTGGGGACACCCGGGACAAAGAAGAGGAGGGCGCTTTGGAAGGGTTTTTACTTCATCGATGAGGCCGTCTTGAACAGGTTTTTCGATAGTCTCTATCCAGCCGGCGCTTTCAAATGCATCTCGCACGATATCCTGGTTTAATTCACCTACCCGCGGAATCAAACCTTTCCCTTTAACGTTGATACCCATCGCCAGGATCTGTTCCTCCAGAAATGGTTCAAGCTCTTCAACCACCACCAGTTTTTCTACGCCGGCGGCGAACTCGCGAACCATTTTTTCAGGCAGCGGATATGTCAATCCCAGTTTCAGGATCGAAGCCCCCGGTGCCGTCTCCATAGCGTACTGGAAAGAAACCCCGCTCGTAATAATTCCGAGTTGCTTTGTCCCCTCTGCTATTCTATTGATTGATAATGATTCGGCAAACACGGCCAGTTTGGCCAACCTTGTCTCAACAAGGGGATGTCTTTGCCTGGCGTTGACCGGCAACATAATAAATTTGCCGGGGTTCCTGTTAAATCCGCCGGGGCCGGTAATTTGCCGGTCTTCGCGGTGTATTTGAACTACCGTCTTGCTGTGGGACAATCTTGTTGTCATTCGCAACAGGACCGGGGTATCGAAATGCTCGCTCATTTCGAAAGCCAGGGCCATAAAGTCATATGCTTCCTGGCTGTCTGAAGGTTCAAGGAGGGGTACCTTGGCAAATTTAGCAAAATAGCGGTTATCTTGTTCGTTCTGTGAACTGTGCATCCCGGGGTCATCGGCACTCACAACCACCAACCCGCCCACCACCCCCGTCATCGATGCCGCCATAAAAGCGTCCGCAGCGACGTTCAGGCCCACATGCTTCATCGAAACCAGAGCCCGTACACCCGCATAAGAAGCGCCCATCCCGACTTCCATAGCCACCTTTTCGTTAGTGGACCATTCGGCATGGAGGTCTTTATAGGCAGCAAGGTTCTCCAGTATTTCGGTACTTGGAGTCCCTGGGTAAGCTGCGGCAACTTTTAATCCCGCCTGATAAGCCCCAAGGGCTATGGCCTCATTTCCTGAGAGCAGTTTCTTCATCAAAAAATTATAACACAACGTTGCATTGATGTTACTGGCTTTTTACTTTATTCATCCCATAATTTAGGCTTGCCATTGCCCGGCAGGATTTTATGTTAGCTGATATGGAGAATACTCCTGGAGGCAACGATGTTGTTTAGTTTCCAAGAAAATCATTGGCGGATGCTCTTAGCGTATCCACTGCCAGTTTCGCACAGTGGTGGTCTTCATCCGGCAAGCCCTGGAGATTTTCAATGACGTCTTCGGGTGTAATAGTCAGCACTTCCGCGGGAGTTTTGCCTCTGGCCATCTCGGTTATTGCGCTGGCGCATGCGGTACACGTTATGCAGTCATCGCAAACAAAAGAGGCGCCGGTAACTCTGGCGTTTTCTACCTTGAGCCATATTGCCATCGTCTGACTGTAGTCGTCAAAAACAATACCGAAACTCGAATGGTCGGCAAGCTCACCTGAGTTTCGCGGAAAAACCATGTGGTCCGCAGCCACCTCGGAATACTTTTGCCGGTACGTTTCTTTTAAAAATGCCCAGTACTTGTCCAGGGCACCGTCTCCCGTGTGTTCTTCCACCATTTGAGCACCGCCTTATCGTTCTATCCAGGTCTGATTTTTACCCAACAAGTCTATCGAATCGGGCTGCGCTTCGCAAATTCCTGGCAGCGCCTCAATTGCGGGTCAGAGACTAAATGATTTTCCGGAAACCGGATTACTGGTCGCTCCCTTTAAATTTATTAGTAATTGGCAATCTCCGGTCCCGTCCAAAAGCCCTTGTGGTTATTTTGATACCCGGCGGGGATTGCCGGCGCTTGTACTCGCTGCCGTCGACCAGTTTGACAGCTTTACGCACAGCTGACTCGTCAAGCCCCATTTTCAGCATCTGGTCGACGCTTTTATCTTCTTCCACGTAAGCTTTCAACACCTGGTCCAGCAGATCATAAGGGGGAAGGCTGTCGCTGTCACGCTGGTCCGGACGAAGCTCGGCAGAAGGAGCTTTATCGATTACAGTTTTGGGCACAATATCAAAACCCGCTTTGCAATTTCGATAGACAACCAATTGATAAACAATGGTTTTGGGAACATCCTTAAGAATTGCAAACCCTCCCGCCATGTCCCCGTACAGCGTCGCGTAACCTGTGGCCATTTCGCTTTTATTACCGGTGGTCAACACCAGCCAACCAAATTTATTCGAGAGAGCCATCAGGTAATTGCCCCTGATCCTCGCCTGAAGATTTTCTTCGGTGGTATCGGGATTCGTTCCCGCGAAAACAGCCTGAAGACCGTCAAGGTAAACCTGGAATATTTTGTCGATCGGAAGAGACAATAGTCTGATTCCAAGGTTGCTGGAGAGTGAAACGGCATCTGTAATACTTCCGGGCGAAGAGAACCTGGATGGCATCGAAACACCGATTACATTCTCTTTCCCCAAAGCATCCGTGGCAATAAGCGCCACCAGGCTCGAATCAACACCTCCTGAAAGTCCTATCACCACTTTTTTGAATCCATTCTTAGCCATGTAATCTCTAGTGCCCAAAACAAGAGCTTTGTAGATTTCTTCTGTAACTCCGATCCCAGCCACATCTCTTTTTTCAAGTGCCGGTTTGGATACTCCGGAGGTGGGGCCTGAGACCGTTATCCTGGGGGCAAGCCAATCCGGCAGGTCGTCATAAACAGCACTCTTGCGCCAACGCGGATTGTGAAGCCTCGCACGAAATACCGATTCAATATCCAAATCGGTTACTATAAAATCCTCTTCGAATGCCTTGCCCATGGCTAGAAGTTTTCCGTTTTCATCCATAACTACGCTGTTCCCGTCAAAAATCAGTTCGTCCTGCCCCCCGACCAGGTTGGTATAAGCTACGATGGATACGTTATCCATGGCGCGCGCTGTCAATATCTTGGCCCGTTCTCCGACTTTGCCGTAATGATAAGGGGAAGCGCTGATGTTTATGATAACCTCGGCGCCGGCATAGGCCTGGGCTGTTGCAGGGCCGGCTTCGTACCAGATATCCTCGCAGATATTTATCCCGATGACCGAACCTCCGATTTCGTAAACAGGGCATTCATCGCCGGCGCGGAAATACCGGTTTTCATCGAAGACCCCGTAATTCGGAAGGTATACCTTACGATAAGTACCGATTAATTTCCCGTCATGTATGACGGCAGCAGCATTATAAAGGTCATCCTGAGACTCGACGAAACCGGCTACCACTGTGACCCCGGTTGATGCCCGTACCAGTTTGTTGAGATATTCGATATTCTTGTCGATGAAATGCGGTTTAAGTAAAAGGTCCTCAGGGGGATATCCGCAGATCGCCAGCTCCGGGAAAGTCACGAGGTCGACCTTCATGCGCCTTGCTTGTTCGATTATATTCAGCATTTTTTTTAGATTTCCGTCAAAATCACCGACGGTCGTGTTTATCTGTGCCATTCCGAGCCGCAATGAACGCATAATTGCTCTCCGCTTGTATCATCTACTCTTTTGGAAGAGTTAACCTCTTTCAAAAGCTTGAAAGTATTTTAACAGCCTTGGTTGCTTAACGCTATTAATGCATGAGTTCTTGCGAGTCATCCATATCGCTTATGCGGAAAATTTACCTTCACTCTGTTCCCTCAGTGTCTTTTAATGGTGTAAGAGGACAAAATTTAATAACTTTTTTATATAATTGCGTGATTTCAATCATTTTGGACTGTTATAATAAAAATGAGCAGTATGGGGAATTTACACATCCTCTCAAGAAGTGGAGAACCGTTCCGCGATCGGGTGGAGGCCGGCAGGCTTCTTGGTTACAGCCTGAAGAGTTTGCGCCTGCAACAGCCAGTTGTGCTAGGCATTCCACGCGGAGGTCTCGTGATTGCCCGGGAGGTTTCCCGCATGCTGGGGGGAGACCTCGACATAGTGTTGGCACGAAAACTCCGCGCCCCTGATAACCCGGAACTCGCCATCGGTTCCGTCAGTGAAACAGGAAAATTATTCCTCGACCGCTCGCTCGTTGAATTATTGAACGTTCCGGAACAGTATATAGCCCAAGAAAAAGACTTCCAGATGGCTGAAATAGGCCGCAGGATGGCGATGGTACGCTCCGTTCTGCCGAAAACGCCCCTTTCAGGCCGCGATACCATTGTCATGGACGACGGGGTAGCTACCGGATCGACTCTTCAAGCTGCATTGTGGGCGGTCCGCAATGAATCCCCGTCGAGTTTGGTGGCCGCGGTACCTGTTGGACCGGAAGAAACGGTAAGACACCTTTCAGCAGATTGCGACGACATGTATGTATCCCGTGTCCCTAACTATTTTTCGGCCGTGGGCCAGTTTTATATTCATTTCGCGCAGGTCGAGGATGATGAAGTAGTTTCCATGCTCGGGGATGAAGCGAGACGCAAACGGCTGAATGAGTCGTCGCATGGAATCTGAGCGCGCGATAAGGGTTGTGGTTGGTGGTGTGCCTTTAGAAGGCAGCCTCGTCATCCCTAAAAAAGCTTCGGGCATCGTTATCTTTGCGCACGGGTCGGGGAGCAGCCGGAAGAGTCCTCGCAATCGTTTTGTCGCTGATGTCTTGCAGCATACCGGTTCGGCAACTCTGCTTTTCGACCTGCTCACGCCAAGGGAAGAGTCCATCGATGCAGTGACTGCCGAACTTCGTTTCGATATCGAGTTTTTGGCAAGGCGCCTGGTCGGAGTGATTGACTGGGCAAAGTCCAACAAAGACACGCGGAATATGGGTATCGGTTGCTTCGGTGCGAGTACCGGGGCCGCAGCTGCTTTGGTCGCAGCCGCTGAACGATCTGGAATTGTTAAAGCAGTTGTCTCTCGCGGAGGAAGGCCCGATCTGGCAACTTCCCATCTCGCTCAAGTGGAAGCCCCGGTCCTTCTAATTGTAGGCAGCCTGGATACACAGGTGATTGAACTCAACCGGCAAGCCATGGAATCGATTCATTCCGTCAGGGAACTGGTACTGGTTCCCGGTGCCACACATCTTTTCGAAGAACAGGGTATGCTGCCTCGGGTAGCTAACCTGGCGGCCGAGTGGTTCTCGCGTTACCTGGCCCCTCGCAAGACATAGGAGCATATCGTTCAGGCGTGCTGAAACAACAGAATATCTCATGGCGCGCCCCAACCTAAACAGTTAGGCAAGATTAGTGTTGTCTTTGGGATAATGCCCGTTCACGTCCCGGTGTGGAGGATCGTGAGGAGATTCAAACCGCGGATTATCAAATCGACTGCGATCGCAGCCAACAGCAGGCTGAATACTTTAGAAACTGCCTTGATACCCCCCTGCCCCATCAAGCGGATGATTTTGTCGCCCGCTATAAACACCGCCCACGCTATCAGGATATTCAGTGCGAACGACAGCAGGACAATATATGTAGGGAATTGTGTATTGAGGAAGATGAGTGTCGTGATTGTCGCCGGGCCGGTTAGCAGCGGTGTGCCGATCGGCACAACAGCAACCATATCTTCGCGCGATGCATCGACCATGTGCCCGGTTGTCATATACTTGATGGATAACACCATGAGGATGATTCCACCGGCCACTGCGAAGGCTCCTACCGAGATACCCATGACATGAAGGAGAAATTGGCCGAAAAACAGAAATCCCAGGCCAACCAAACCGGCCGTAACGGTCGCTACGTTGATAACCCGCACTTTTTCTTTGCTGGTCATCCCATCGCTTAAGGACACAACCATGGGCAAGTTGCCCGGGGCGTCCAGTACGACAAATAACGGGACAAAAGTGAGGACCAGGGCATTCCAGAAAGTATGAGTCATCGGAATATTATAACATGCAGGGAGTTATTCATTTAAATTTTTTCAGGCCGTCTATAAGAAACGGGAGACAAGCGGTTATTTTCTATTCTTCTTCCGAAGTAGCTCCGGGAAGATTGGACTGAGTGACAGCCGTAACCGCAGCTATGGCGGCGATGCGCTTGGCGTCATCGAAAATACCGGATAATTTTTCTTCAAGCGGCTTTTCTTCTTCCATGATACGCTTCATATCTTCCAATAAAGTAGTTTCACGATCGATAAAGTGAGTGCCGAAATCACCCGATACAAAACGGGGATTAGCCATCACCGCTTTGTGGAAGGGGATGTTGGTTTTTACACCGACGATGATATATTCGTAAAGGGCACGTTTCATTCGTGCGATCGCTTCAGCACGGTCTCTTCCCCATACGATGAGTTTCGAAATCATCGGATCGTACATGTAAGGGATGGTATATCGCGTGTGGACACCGGAATCGACCCGGACTCCGGTCCCTCCCGGGGAACGATATCCTCTTAGCTTGCCCGTAGACGGCGCAAAATCAGCCAGGGGATCCTCCGCATTGATACGGCACTCGATCGCCCACCCGTTAAGTCGAATGTCTTCCTGTTTGAAAGACAGCGGGTGGCCCTGGGCAATCAGTATCTGTTCTTTAACGATGTCTATGCCGGTCACCATTTCTGTGACGGGATGCTCTACCTGAACACGGGTATTGGCTTCCATAAAATAGAACTCGCCGTTAGAGAAAATGAATTCTACTGTCCCGGCGCTTTCATAGCCGACCCATTTACCGGCTCTAACGGCTATCTCTCCCATCCGTTTTCGCATCTCGGGATTGAGCGCCGGAGACGGGCTTTCTTCGATAAGCTTTTGATAGCGCCTCTGGATGGAACATTCCCTTTCACCGAGGTAGACCACGTTTCCGAAACTGTCACCCATGATCTGGAATTCGATGTGACGAGGTTGGCTGATAAATTTTTCGATATAAACATCTGGGACGCCGAACGCTTTCCCTGCCATTTTTTGTGAACCCGCGACCGCCTCCTCAAGTTCTGCTTCACAGGTGGCTACTTTCATGCCGATACCGCCGCCGCCCCCGCAAGGCTTTACTATTACCGGATATCCTACGTCTCCCGCGATCGATCTTGCCTGGGGCAGGCTTGTGACCAGTTCCTCGCTGCCGGGCACAACGGGCACCCCGGCCTTTTTCATTTCCAGTCTTGCCGCTATCTTGTTGCCCATGAGCGCCAGAACTTTGCTCGACGGGCCGATAAATTTTATCCCTGCTTCTTCACAAGCGATACCAAAATTCGCATTTTCCGAGAGAAAGCCATACCCCGGGTGGATCGCCTGGGCCCCGGCAATCTTGGCGGTTTCAATTATTTTTTTTATGTTGAGGTAGCTTTCAGACGCCTGGGCAGGTCCGATGTGGTAGGCTTCATCGGCATATTTTGCAAAAAGTGCATTCTTGTCCGCGTCTGAATATACCGCGACTGATTTGATATTCAGTTCGCGGCAGGCTCGCATGATGCGAATCGCTATCTCGCCCCGGTTGGCAACAAGAATCTTATTTATCACTTGCTTCCACAACCATTATGACGTCCTTGGCGTTGACCAGTTCGCCTTCGTAGGCATACACTTCAGCCACGGTTCCGGCCACAGGCGAGCATATCTCACTGGCCATTTTCATCGCTTCTATGGTCGCCACTATTTCACCTTGCGCTACTTTTACCCCTGTTCTTGCGCGGATGGAGAGGATCATCCCGTTCATAGGGGCCACGACGGCGCCTTTTTGATCGGCTTTGGCCTTTTTAGGCTTTGATGCCTCGGTTACTTTCCCGGTGACTGCCGATACTTTTACGGCGAAAACTTCTCCGTCGACATCAACGCTGAATTCGGTCGGGAAAGAAGAGGACTGGGCCCCGGATTGAACGGCAGGCATTGCAGCTTCAGGTTGGGTCAGTTTTTCCTCTTTTAGTTCCCCGCGGAGGAACTTCAAAGCCACTTCAGGATAAAGAGCGTAGGTCATCACATCTTCTTCTTTGCGGACGATCCCCAGTTTTTGGGCTTCCGAAGTTGCCTTGCCCATTTCGGGTGGAAGAAGATCAGCAGGACGTACGAGGATGGGTTTTTCGTCGCCTATTACAGAGTGTCTTACTTCCTCGTTTACTTCACCGGCAGGAGCCCCGTAAAGTCCAAGGAGATAATTTTTTGTTTCGCGGGTTACCTGCTTGTAACGTTGTCCGCTGAGTACATTAAGGACCGCTTGTGTACCCACCACCTGGCTGGTCGGGGTTACGAGCGGAGGATATCCTAAATCTGCGCGGACCCTGGGTATTTCGGAGTAAACCTCTTGCAGCCTGTCGAGTGCTTTTTGTTCCTTGAGCTGGCTTACCAGGTTCGAGATCATCCCGCCGGGTATCTGATGCAGCAGCACGGCCGCATTCGGGCGAGTGGCCTCGGCGGTGAATAACATCCTGTATTTATTTGTCAGATTCAGAAAGTATTCATTGATCTCGTTAAGTTTAGCGAGATTCAGGCCGGTATCATAAGGGGTGCCTTGAAGTGCCGCCACCATGCTTTCGGTAGGCGGTTGGGAGGTCCCCCAGCCAAATGCTGAAAAAGCGGTGTCGAGGATGTTTGCGCCGGCAGATACCGCGGCGAAATAACTTATCGGGGCCATCCCGCTGGAACAATGTGAATGTAAGTCAACAGGGATGCTGACCCTGCGTTTTATGGTGGAGATGAGGTCAACGGCTGCATGCGGAGAAATAAGTCCTGCCATATCTTTGATGCACAGACCATCGCATCCGTGGTTTTGGAGTTCAACCGCCATCTCGGCGAAACGTTCGATAGTATGCACAGGGCTGGTGGTGTAACAGATCACGCCCTGTACGACGCCGCCGAATTCTTTGATCGCCTTGATGGACGACTCCATGTTTCGGATGTCGTTCAAAGCGTCGAATACACGAAATATGTCTACCCCGTTTTTAACCGAAAGGCGAACAAACTCGCGGACAACGTCGTCAGCATAATGCCTGTACCCGACCAGGTTCTGGCCGCGCAACAGCATTTGGAGGGGGGTGTTTTTGACCCGTTTTTTGATTTCCCTGAGCCGCTCCCAGGGATCTTCGTTCAGAAAACGGATGCAGCTGTCAAAGGTAGCGCCGCCCCACACTTCGAGAGAGTAAAACCCGACTTTGTCGAGTTCGCCGAGGATATCCAGCATGTCCCTGGTCCTCATGCGGGTAGCGATTAAAGACTGATGAGCGTCCCTGAGAGTTGTGTCCGTGATGAGTGTTGCCATTCGAACGTCTCCCGCGTCTATGGACTCTGCCAGAGACAATAATGGATATTTTAGCTTAAAAAGCAGGTAACGGCAAATGCTTGCCGTCAGATAGAGGATGCTCTCGCGACAAAGGGCATAG
>Ga0114951_10001459_pt1 | contig 29192 bp, 17 predicted proteins | sample AM7aDNAmetaG_FD_88677 | JGI IMG/M metagenome (GOLD analysis project Ga0114951, IMG submission 88677) | Freshwater microbial communities from Finland to study Microbial Dark Matter (Phase II) - AM7a DNA metaG | ecosystem: Environmental > Aquatic > Freshwater > Lake | place: Finland: Lake Alinen... | reverse complement strand
CTTCCGGGCACCAAAGGCTATGATTCCGTCGCCCGCCCGGCCGGCCAACTCAACCTGGGTCCCGTGGGCCTGGGCATGCTCCTGACGGCTGGATACCTCGGCGATGCAAAGACCTTCTACTGCGCTTCCCATAATGTTTCTTCCTCCTTGGATGAGCAGAAGATTACGCTGATCGGAAACAGCCGCGCCGACTACCGCTGGACGTATGCGTGCAGCCAGGGACAATGGAAGACGGCCGGCGGATTTGACGCCGCCACAGCGATGACGGGCAACTGGGGCGCCGCCGTGACACCGTGGGAGTACCAGCCCTGGGGCCACTATGCGTTCGGCGGACGCGCGGTTTTCAGCTCCTATGCGTACCGCAACATGCCGGTGCTGACGTTGTACAGCGGCACCCAGGACCTGTCGGGCATGCTGGGCGTCACGTTGCGGGGCGGAAAGATGCGCGTCGCGTATGCTAAGCCGTTCGTCGAGCAATCTCTGAATGCGCCCGCCTTTAAGACGCAGAAACTGCTTGCCGGGCGCGCTATTGTATCTGATATGTTCGGAAAGGCTACTTGGAATGATTCCAGTTGCAGCCCTATCAACAATCCAGGCGAAGGACTTCTGCACCACCGAGATGGCTATAACGTGCTCTATGGCGATTGGAGCGCCAAATGGTACGGCGATCCGCAGCAGAGACTCATTTACTGGCCCAACAATGCTACGGAGTGTTACAGGAACGATACGTATTCGAGTGTGACGACGGACTGGGGACATTGGGGCAGCCCATCGTACTATGATCAAATCTCAGTGTACGCGACTCAATATGCTAGTGCGCAACATGTCGAGGGCAGTACGGGCGTGTGGCATATGTTTGACGTGAACGCGGGCACGGATGCCGATTCGCAGCCGTAAGTCTCAGGCATCGCCGACAGCGTAGTGAGTTCCTGATAACGCCCCGCCAGGTCGCGAGGCTTGGCGGGGCGTTTTGTTCATCGCCGTGTCGCTAACCCACTGTTTGATCCGTGTTTCCCAATTCAAGTCCTTGTGGACTCATCTGGTCGTGCGCCACTATTGACTCCAATCAGGAGGCCGCCTGATGAAGACGCGAATATTGACGGGCTTGAGGACTCTTGGTGCTGTGATCGCGCTGTTGGCGCTTGCCACAGTAGCGCAGGCCGCCAACGGAACGTGGAATGTTGACGCCAACGGAAACTGGGGCACGACAGGCAACTGGGCCAGCAGCGTCATTGCTAATGGGTCCGGGTACACGGCAAACTTCACGAACAATATCACCGCCGACCGAACGGTCAATCTCGACAGCAACCGGACGATAGGCAGCATGATATTCAGTGACAATGGGACGAACGGCAGCGCCTGGATCCTGAGTTCGTCGGGTAATTCCACGCTCACGATGAGCGGGGGGAGTCCGACCATCGCGGTACGGACGCCGGCCACGATCTCCCTGAAACTTGCGAACTCATCTGGCAGCAATATCGTGCTGACTGACGGCGGTTATGGCCAGGAGTTGACTCTGTCCGGCAGCAACGCCTTTGCCGGCAGCGTGACTCTTCAATCGGGCGTGGTGAACATCACGGGCGATAACCACGGCTCAGCGGGGAGCTTCTATGCCGTTCCTAACGGCGCCGGCGTGCAGTCGACGTTGAAGCTGCAAAGGTCAGATGCATATTGCCTGCCGACCGGCGTGTTCAAGTTGGACGGACGCACTTCCGGCAGCCTTCTGCGGCTGTACGACAACGACAACGCGACCGTGAAGACGTATCCAAACAATCTGCAGTTGGGCGGCGATATCTACTGCTATTTCAGGAACCTCAAGTTCAACGGTACAGTGTCATTGCTGGGGAACACCACCCTGCGCGGATGTACGGACGCCGGGTCCTGCCTGACGCTGCCGGGCGTCATCAGCGGCAGTGGATACAAACTGGACGTTCAGTCGCCCGGCTCCTCCGGCACGGTGGACCTGCATCTCTCCGGAAACAATACTTTTAGCGGCGGCACATCGCTCATGCGCTCCAGCCTGTATCTCGGGTCCAATACGGCGCTGGGCACGGGAACTCTCACCATAAACCAGCATCCCGTCTATCCATTCAGCCCCTGCCTTTACTCGGAAAACGGCGCGCGTTCGCTCTCCAACGCCATGACCCTCAATTGCAGCGTGAAAGTGGACGGCTCGTCCAACCTGACCTTCACCGGTCAGGGTACGATGACCGACAATGTCACCGTGACCGTAGCCGGCGGCAGCTATCTGTGCCTGGCCGGCGGGATGAACGATCCGAACGGTAAGACGCTGACAAAGGAGGATGCCGGCGAACTGGGCGCCAAAGGAACATTCAATTGCGATATTTCCGTCAATCACGGGTCGCTCCAGAGCGCCGGGACGCTCAGCGTTGCCGGGAGCGACATTGGCACGTTGACGGTCAACGGAAATGTCAACTTCGCTGATGACAATGATGGTCAAGGGACCTTCTCGGTTGATCTCAACGGGACCAGTGCAGGGACCACCTACGACCAGATGGTCGTCAATGGCACCGTCACCCTTGGCAACGGGTCGTACTATCCCCACTTGAACGCTGTCCTGAAGACCACGTCGCTGGGCCTTAACGATACTCTCACCATTATTCAAAATGACGGCACCGATCCGATCGTGGGCCGTTTTGATGCCGAAGAAGGCTCGTTGGTGCAACTCAACGTCCAGTGCGGCGGGGGAGTGCAATATGCGACGGCGAAGATCAGCTACGTCGGGGGCACAGGCAACGACGTAACGCTCACCCATTTCAGAACGTCCACCACCCAAAGCTATTTGCCGCGCCGGTGGGAGTACCAATTGGACCTGAAGAATTGGCTCGCCACGCTGGTGACGTCGGACTTCAACGTGATGCTCTCCAATATGACCTACAACGACAACTACTTCGCCAATAACGATATGGTGCATGCCGAATGGCTGCTCTTTGACAGTTACGGGGAACAGGTGCCTAACCACCGTCTGCTGCGCACACCCTCTTCGGCATTTGCTCTCAGCAGCATTGACCCCCTCGACGGCACAATCTATATGCCGAACTGGGATAACATCGAGCGGCCCGCCGCGACCGACCCTCGCGCCAATATATGGTGGGCCGGTTGGAACTACAGCGGCAATCCACACAAGGCCTCCGCCAACGCGACGGCGATCAAGAAACGCGCGCTGGTACAGGTGGCGGTGGACATGATGGAACAGGATGAAGATCACTTCAATAATGTTTACAACAGGCGTTCGGACTACCTGGGTGATCAGTTGTGCGGTTGGGCGTACACCTACAAGAAAGGCAAGGACGTTCTTGATGCCGGCACAAAGGCAGCGTTTGAGGCCGGGCTGAAGAGAATGTTCACGAAGATTGAAACCTGGGGAATCGAAGGCTTTTATGCCGACATGGACGCCCGCGCGTTGCTCGGGATGTGGTACACCGCCGAGGCGCTCAATGACAATGATTTACGGACCCGGTACGCCAGTTTCCGTGACAATGAGTTCATTGCCGGTGAATGGAACTCCGCCGGTTACCTGACGCATGGTGAGGCATTTGACGCGGGCTACCAGGGCATTAGTTTCTACTACCTCACATGGCTCGCGCTGGAGTCCAACGACACGACGATTAAGAACCTCGTCGCAGCCAGCAGCAAGTTGAAGGCCTATCTGACCTTGCCGGAAAACGACGGCGCCTGGTTCTTCGGTCCGAGTCATTTTAACACGGCGACGGACGCCTGCTCGGCGAACGATGAGTGGTACACCTATCGTCGCGACGTCGGCACCGGGATGATTACCGACGAGGCGAAGTACCTGGTCTGGACGGGACGGGCGCGAGTGGCGGCGTACTTACATGGCGATCTGCTCTCTGTCGCAGACATGAAGACGGAAATCAACACGAATACAGGGAAACTGAACAGTTACACCGGCGGTACAAATGACTACGCTTTCACACAGGCCTACAACGGCACGCATACGCCTTGGCACTCTGTGTACTGGGGCACTTGTTGGATGCCCTTCGCGGGAGATGACTTCTACCCCACGGGCTACTACGATTCCCTCGTGGCCCTGAAGAACTCCGATTCGCCCCTCACGAAGGTGCCAGCCGCGCGAAGTGCCGACTACGTGGAGAACTTCAACAACGTGTTCCTCTGCGCCAAGCTTGGACCTTACAGCGTGATTGTTCATACCGGGAATCTGTCGAATTGGAACGACCTCGGTCTCTCCGGTTTCAGCGGTGGAAGCCTGAGCGCTTTCTGGACGCAGGCGGCCGGTCCAGCGATTCTCGGCAGGGCGGCCGGGTACCAGAATCCGAATAACGACACTTGGAGCGACTGGAACAAGTGGCCCGTCCATGCCCTGAGCGGCGTGGCCTCCGGGAACAAGCCATTCTCCTCGTCGCGGCAGAAGAACCCGACTTCAAGCTATACGACCAGTTCTTCCAGCGCGACCGTACAGGTCGGTGGCGCCTTGGCGGATACTTATGCATCTCCCAACAACGCCCTTGTCGGGAATGTCACCTACAGCCGCACATTTGGATTCACGTCGTCCGGTCTGACCGTGACCTCCTCCATCACGAGAGACCCCAATCAGACCAATACGGTGACCGAACTGTGGGAGATGATCCCCGTATTTCTGGGAAACACCACAGGAGGCCCGACGGTCTCGATTTCGTTCTGGACCGGGTCGCAATGGGTTGCGGCTGGGACATCGGAGACGGCGGGAGTCACCTGCGTGAAGGTCCAACGCGGGAGCGGGGCCATCTATATCCACTTCGCCTCCGCACAATCCATCAAGCTATCTCCGAGCGTGTGGTCAGCGGACTTCGTGTTGGCGGTCAGCGAGCGGAATCTCATGATCAACCTCCTCCCGGGCGGCACTGGTCCGTTGCCGTCCGTAAGTGTGCAGTACTCGATAGACAACATTTCTCCGGACGGAGGCGATGGAACATGGGGTGTGGACGCCGGCGGAAACTGGAGTACGGCAAGCAACTGGGTCAGCAACGTCATTGCCGATGGGGCCGGCCACACCGCGAACTTCACATGGAACATCACGGCTGACCGGACGGTAAACCTCGACACCAACCGGACGATTGGCAGCATGAACTTCACCGACAATGGGGGCAACGGCAGCGCCTGGACTCTCGGATCGTCGGGCAATTACACGCTCACGATGAGCGGGGGGACTCCGACAATCAGCGTGCGGACGCCGGCCACGATCTCCCTGAAGCTTGCCAACGCATTTGGCGACAATATCGTGACGACCGACGGTGGCTACGGTCAGGAACTGACCCTGTCGGGCAACAACGCATTTGCCGGCAGCGTGACACTCAAGTCCGGTGTGCTGAATCTAACGGGTGATAACAGCAGCTCGATGGGAAGTATTCTCGCAGTCCCCTACGCCTCTGGCGTGCAGGCGGCTCTAAAGTTAAAGAGTGCGAATTGCCTGCCTACCGGTATATTCACGGTGGACGGACGCATCTCCGGCAGCCTCGCGCGGCTGTACGATGACGACAATGCCACAAAGAAGACGTATGCCAACGAGCTGCATTTGGGCGGCCCGATCAGCTGCTACTTCAGGAACCTCCAGTTTAACGGCAAGGTGTCATTGATGGGGGATACGACGCTGAGCGGCTACACCGATGTCGGGTCTTGCTTGACTCTGCCGGGCAATATCAGCGGCAGCGCATACAAGCTTGACGTTCAGTCGCCGAATTCCTCCGGCACGTTGGACCTGCATCTTTCCGGAGACAACGCCTTCAGTGGTGGCACATCGCTTATGCGCTCCAGCCTGTATTTCGGGTCCGATACGGCGTTGGGGACGGGAACTCTTACCATAAACCAGCACCCGTACTACCCTTGGAGCCCGCACCTATATTCGGAAAACGGCACGCGTTCGCTCTCCAACGCCATTACCTTCAATTGCGGCATACAAGTAGGTAGCTCATCCGACCTGACCTTCACGGGCCAGGGCACGCTCAACGACAATGCGACCATGACGGTAGATGGCGGGAGCTACCTGTGTCTGGCCGGCGGGATGAACGACCCCAATACCAAGACGCTGACCAAGGCCGGCTCCGGCGAACTGGGCGCCGCGGGAACGTACAATCCAGACATAGTCATTGGCGCCGGGACACTGAGCGTAGCCGGGAAGAACATTGGTGCGCTGACAGTCAACGGAAATATCAGTTTTACCGATAGCAATAGCACCTTTGCCGTCGATCTCAATGGAACCAACGCAGGGACCACCTACGACCAGATGGCCGTCAATGGCACCGTCACCCTCGGCAGTGGAGGATACTATCCTACACTGAAAGCAGTCCTCAAGACCGCGTCGCTCGGCTCAGGGGACACGCTTGCCATCATCGTGAATGATGGGACGGATGCCGTGTCTGGGCACTTTAACGGCCTGACGGAAGGCTCAACCGTGACGCTGGTAGTTGATGTTGCGGGTGTAACATCGGCGACGGCGAGTATCAGCTACGTCGGCGGGACCGGGAACGACGTGACACTCTACAACTTCGATATTCACTGACAGGAATATTTCAGGAATTGGATGCTCAACGTGGATCAAGTCATGGTTGACGGTGCGCAGTGAATTATGAAGCATTCGATATTGCGAAAAGCGACATCACACGTGACCAGCAGAGACCGTCTGCTGGTCACGTGGTCGTTCCGTGAGCCTGACCGCGTGCCCGTCGAGTTGGAGAACACCGAAGAAGTGCGCCGGCATCCGGCGACTCGGCGATTATGTGAATTCGCAGATCGGGAGGCGGATAACTTCATCTTTGTCGCTGCGGCGGATTGGGGATTCTTCGGGCTTCAGGCGGTGTCGGCGGAAGAAGTCATCGAGGAGGCGCGGGGACGGTTTGTCCGCAAGCGGCTGACGTACCGGACCTCAGTCGGAGACTTCTGCCGCATTACGCGGCATCCGTGTGATGTGGCTGACCCGGCGGATTTCTATTGGGAACAGCGGTTCATTCGGACCCGTGAGGACATGGACCGGTTGGCTAGTGCGCCAAAAAGCGCCCTTCGTGTGCTTCATCGGGAGTATGCAGAGGCGGATGCCCGGGTTGGCAGTCGGGGAGTCCCAATTAGCGGGCTGGCGCACCCGTTGGGCAGTTTGGTTCGCATGGCCGATACGGAGTCGGTCTACGGTTGGCTGGCGACGGAGCCGGCGCTGATCCATAGGTTTCTTGATCGCTGCTATGGGCAGCAGGTAGCAGTCATTGAAGAAATGGGACGTGTCGGGATGCGGCCCTCATTTATCACGTGGGCACATGAAATGCTCATCCCTCCGTGGATGAGTCCGAGGATGTTTGACGAGTTTGTCTTCCCTTACGACAAGCGGCTCAACGATGCCATTCATCGGATTGGCGGACGCATGCGCATGCATTGCCACGGCTCCTGCATGAACTTTCTGGAGAAGTTTGCGGATATGGGTGTGGATTCCATCGAGCCGCTGGAACCGTCCCCATACGGCGATGTAGACTTGGCGGACGCCAAGCGGCGGGTGGGGGATCGAATGCTTCTTTCGGGTAACATCCCTTCCCAGAAGTTTCCATTCATGTCGCGAAAAGAAGTCCAGGAGTGCGTGAAGGAGGCTATCGCGGCGGCGGCAGGCCACGGTGGGTTCACCCTGCGTACCACAGGGGGCGGACTCGGAGCGGGAGACTTGGCGGAACCGGCGCTGGCAGGCAAAATGATTGAGAACTACGAGGCGTTCATCGATGCCGCGCTGGAATATGGCACCTATTGATGGGAGTAGTGAAAAGTGAAGCGAGTGAAGATCGTCTTCATCGGAGCAGGGTCGGTCGTCTTTGGTCGCAATGTCCTTGCCGACATTCTTTGGCATCCGGCGTTGAAGGAAGCCGACCTTGTCCTGGTGGATATTGACGCTGAGCGTCTTAGCACTGCTGAGAGAATGACTCACATTGTGAACGAGCAGTTGGGCGCTGGGGCCCGCATCACCGCCACTAAGAATCGCCGCCTTGCCTTGGAAGGGGCGGATTTTGTAATCAATGCCATCGGGGTTGGCGGGCACGCGGCAGCGAAGATTGACTTGGAACTTCCCGCGCGCTTTGGGGTTAGACAGATTGTCGGCGACACCCTTGGCGTCGGCGGCATCTTTCGCGCCGTCCGTTCCGTTCCCGAACTCCTGGCAATCTGTTCGGATATGGAGGAACTGTGCCCGCGCGCGTTGTTGCTGAATTGCAGCAATCCCATGGCTATGCACTGTCTGGCCGTTGAGCGCACTACAAAGGTCAGACATGTGGGGCTATGCCACGGCGTGCAGAACACCGCACAGACCATGCGTCTGATCATTGCAATGGCACAGGAACCTGCCGCCGCAGTCCGTCGGCACTTCCAACGTCCATGGAATTCCCCCGAAAGGGTCCGGGAGTGGCAGGCGTGGTTGAAGAAGAGCTTCGATCCTGGCTTGAGCTATACGTGCGCCGGGATCAACCACATGGGTTTCTTCCTTCGATTCCGGTCGAAGGGCAGAGACCTCTACCCGCTCTTGTGGAAAGCCATGGACATCCCTCATATCTGGCGTTTTGACCCCGTGCGCTTTGAGTTGTTCAAACGTTTCGGGTACTTCATGACTGAAACCAGTGGCCACATGGCCGAGTATGTCCCGTATTTCCTGAAGAATGAACGTGAGATCCGTCGCTGCTGCCTGCGTCCTGCGGTGTACCTTGAGACTTGTCGGCGACAGGACAAGGAATACTGCAACCTACGCCGCTTGATGAAGAGCGGACAACCCATCGTGCCAATGCCGTACGAACCGAGCGTCGAATATGCCGCACGCATTATCAATGCCTCCGTCGAGAATGTGCCATATGTGTTCAACGGAAACGTGCATAATGAGGGCGGGCGCTGGCTCCCCAACTTGCCCGGCGACTGCTGCGTGGAAGTTCCCTGCGTGGTGGACAAGAAGGGGCCTCGGCCGCTTGCGCCCATTGATCTGCCCCCGCAGTGTGCCGCGCTGATTCGCACCAATGTGAACGTGCAGGACCTTGCCGTTCGAGGCATTCTGGAAGGGGACCGGCGTTACATTCACCAAGCGATAATGCTCGATCCGAACACCGCCAGTTCCCTTACCTTGCCAGAGATTGACCGGGTCGTGGAGGCGATGTTCAAGGCGCATGCAAAGCGGTTGCCGCGCAATCTGCGATAACAACCATGACAAGGAAGCGAGACGAAATCATGAAGGCAGTCCTCACCCTGTGCGGCGTAGTGCTTCTCTGCGGCGCTTGCTCCATCTCGAAACCTGCTCTTGCCGCGGTGGCACCCGTCAACAGCGATCTGAACCCCGTCTCTTTCCATGAGGCGCCTCAGCACCCTCCCGTGGCGCTCATCGGTCCCGGTGGGACGGTCAAAATCGTCTTGTTGCCTGGCGCATCTCACACTTTGCTCGCGGCCGTCAATGATTTGGCCGATTGTGTCCAGAAAGCCACTGGAGCGCGAGCGGAAATCTCGGCCGGTCCGGTCAAAGGTCCGGCCATCTTTGTAGGCGATAGCGCGGAGGCGATGGGGGCAGGCTTGGTTGGTTCGAAGATGCCCATCGAGGGGTTTGCAATCAAGACCGCTACGGACCGTGTATACATCGTGGGCAATGACAGCCTGATCGACCCGGCGGCCGACCTGCGGTCTGAAGGAACGGCTTGGGGAATTTACGAGTTCTGTGAGCGATTTCTGGACGTGCGTTGGTACTGGCCGGACGCACTTGGCGTCAGTATTTCGAAACGCGCCGATCTGACCATCGCACCAGTATGGCTGAGTGACGCACCGGTCTTCCGGAAGCGCGAAATGTGGCCCTCGGGCGGCAGACGCGTGGCGCCTGCCGATGTGGAGTCTCTGCACCGCCGGCTGCGCTCGGTGGACACTTGGCCAATTCACCTGCGTGTCCATGCGCCACACGATTGGTCCACTCTGTATAAAGACACCCGGCCTGGAATTTTCCAGAAGCGCTCGGACGGCAAGCGAGACTTCGACATGCTTTGCTACGGCAATCCGCAGACGCTGCAAACCTATCTGGAACAGATTGAACGGCAGTCCAAACCCGGAGTGCAGGTGGATGAGAACGAGCGCATTGTGGACGGGCATGCGGTCACGGTATCGCCGAACGACATGTCCGTTGCATGCACATGCGAATATTGCCGCGCTCTTTGGGACAAGGACGGAGGGCAATACGGTACGGCGTCGCGGGGTATGGCCACGTTCGTTGCGAAGCTGGCCGGCGAGGTCAAGAAGCGCTGGCCGGACATGACCATTATTTACCTGCCCTATAAGAACTACACAAAAGCCCCTGCGGGCATCACCTTTCCTGACAATGTTGAAGTGCAAATATGCGGCATGCCCGGTCTGGCACAGTATAAGGAACCCGCCATCAATGCCTCCGAGCAAGCGAACATTGACGCATGGAAGAACCTGAGCAGGAGGAAGATCCAGAACTGGCACTATTCCTGCTGGCCGGAGGATCAAACGGACGCGGTATACCTGTTCCCGCACACGATACAGGCGCACTACCTCGCCAATCGAGACAAGACGACCGGCTCGTTCGTCAACGGCGTTGCGAATCACTGGCCCCGGCAGCATATCAGTTTGTATGTCTGGCTCAAGGTCTTGTGGAACCCCGATTTCAACGTGGACTTTGCGATTGATGAATACTGCCGGCGGATGTATGGCCCGGCCGCGGGGACTATGCGCGAACTGGCCCGCATGCAGATTGACGGATGGGAAAACAGCCGCTGGCCCGGCGGCGTATTCTCGGCCAGGGGGGTCTATGAAAGCAGCTATCCGCGCGAGCAGGTTGTTCGGATGGAAGAGCTGCTCAAGAAGGCCCGAGTTGAAGCGGCGGGGGACTCGCTGGCGAATGAGCGGATAGAGTACTACGCGACTCCGTTTCCAGCCTTTTTCAAAGAGTCGAAAGACTACGCAGAAGGTACGGGTCGAAGAACCCTTAGCGCGTACCAAGTGGCCGAAGACCCGGTGTTGGACGGACGTTTGGACAAGCCTTGCTGGCAGGGCATAGAGCCTTTGCTTTTCGTGAAGGCGCTGGACCAGCAGGATCCGCAACCCAAGTATCCGACGGAGTTGAAAGCCGTCTGGTCGCGGCAGGGGATCACATTCGGGTTCCGTATGTCGGAGCCGACGCCTGAGAAGCTCGCGCGCGACATCGGAGCGGACAGCCGCGACGCGTCACTGATCTGGTGGAACGACAATGTGGAACTGTTCCTCGACGTGGTCGGGGAACGCACGGACTACTATCAGTTCATCGTTAACCCCAACGGCGCCATCTATGACAGCCACGGGAAGGAGATTAGCTGGACGGCGGAAGGGGCGAAGTCAGCCATCTATCTTGGCAAGGACTTCTGGTCAATGGAAGTGTTCATCCCCTACAAGGCGTTTAACCGGGTGACACTCCCGGCGACGGGCATCCAGTGGTTCGGCAATTTTACGCGTCACCGCGTAACAGACCGAAGTGATCGCGAGATGCAACGGCTCAACACCACTTTCGCTGGACCGAGTAATAACCCCAACGCCTTCGGTCCCATCCGGTTTGTCGAGCGCTAAGGAATAACCACATGAGACGTATAAGAGTTGGGCACATCGGCTGGCTTTCCTGGGATGAAGGTCCGGAGTGCGAAACCGTTGCATGGTGCGACGCAAACCAGCATAAGCTGAAACAGTCCGTGGCGGAACATCCCCAAGTGGCCACTTACACCGATTACCGCGACATGTTGCGTCACGCAGGCATGGACGCCGTCGTCATCTCCACCCCCAACGAATTTCACGCCGAGCAGGCAATAGCTTTCCTCGACGCGGGGGTGGACGTCTTTCTTGAGAAGCCGATGGGCGTCAACAAGGCGGAGTGCGATGCTATCCTCCAGGCGGCTGCGCGAAGCGGACGGACGCTGGTCATAGACTTCGAGTTGCGTATCTCCCTTTTCTGCCGGCGCGTCCGGGCGTTGATCGAAAGCGGGGCCTACGGTGAACTGCGGCGCATTGAGTTCTTCCACCACCGCGGATGCTGGCTTGAGGAAGGGAATGGATGTTGGCGCGTCCGCCCGGAAAAGAGCGGCGGATTCTACTTCATGGAACCGATTCATGAGGTAGACCTCTTCCGTCTTTTGGGAGGTGAAGTCCGCGCTGTCCAAAGCACGTCCGGTTCCAACGTGCTGCCGCAGTATCAGTTCGAAGACAATGTCTGTTCGCATTTCTTCTTCGAAGGGGGCGCGCTCGGGACGATTGTCACATCGCATACCCACAGTGCATGGGCAGACAAAACGAGTAAATGGGGGGATTTGGGACATGACATGGCTCTGATAGTGACGCTCACCCAGGGATCCATCGGCGTGGACTTCATCCGACAGCGCATTCTGGTCAACCGGTTTGAGACGTATCCCGCCGGCACTGAGGGTGTGCGGGTGGTATTGGACCATGTCGAGGATCACGCCGCCGCTGGCTATATGGAATTCTGCCACGATATCGATGGCATGCGCCGCGAGTTCATTCGCCGCCTGGCGGAAGGTCTCCAGCCGGTGCAGGACGCGTTAGGCGCTTGGCGTACCCATCGGGTGTGTCTGGCCGCCGAACAGTCGCTCAAGGAGGACTTCCGCCGCGTCGCGGTGGATTATACTTTGCCTGAAGGATGTGAGAGTCTGTCAGCGCCTGCACCTGCGGCGCACACGCTTCTTTTTGGGAGGAAATCGCGATGAGACGAGAATGGGCGGTCTGCATGGCGCTGGCGGGCGCATTCCTTCTGAGTGCGGCCATTCCTGCGGCCAGGGCGCAGGGCGTTTCCGAAAAGGACCTCTGGCTGGCCTTCGATTTCGAGAATAGCATTGAACCCTCAGGCGGTAGCGCTAAGGGTCAGATGACAGTAACCTTCTCTCGTGAGACTCGCGGCGTCAGCCCGGAGGGCACGGAGTGCGCCGCGAACGGGCCACGTTTCGTGAAGGGATTCCAGGGGCGCGGCCTATATATGGGAGGGGAGTCTCGCAATCTCCTCAAGCCCGAGTTGGCCGACATGGAATTCCCAGCGGGTAAGGTTGAAGGCGTTGATGTGCTTGAGGGGGCAGCCATCGAACAGGTCAAGACCGACGACGCGTGGTTCGGCGAAACATGCTTGAAGGTGCAGTCCAGCAAGAAGCTCGGCAGCGGCGTCTCGTTCCCAATCACCGTTTCCGGCGGCGGTTTCTACGTGTTCTCGCTCCATGTGCGCGGACAGGGGCAACTGGCGCTGAGGGTCGTCAAACCTGAAGGCGCCGCCTGGACCGTCGGACCGGAGAAGTCCGTTTCCTGTTCCAGCAATTGGTCGCGCCATGCGGTGTGGGTCTATGCCACCGATACGGTCTCCACCAGTGTCACTCTGGCCACCAATGCTGGCGAACGCAGCGAGTTCTTTGTGGACGGAGTCCAGTTGGAGAAGCGAGAAAAGGTAATGGGTTTCGCTTTCCCAGAAAAGAATGAGTACCCCTATGGCAAGGAATTGTCCCCGGGACCGTGGACGCCGGGGCGTCAGAAGAGCGCGGGGGATTTCTTCTGCGTTCGTTGGGACCAGAAGTTCATGTTTCCTATCGCCGAGGGCAGCTACAGCCTCTGGTTTAAACCTTGTTTTGCCCGAGGAGACTGCGAGTACCACTCAATCATCGAGCGCTACTATCAGTGGAGCAATCTGGCCTGCTGGCCCTATTGCCAACTCAATTTCTTTCGCGGGAAGAACTCTGCCGAACACGACCAGCGCAGCGACATGGGCCAGGTGGAAGTTCGGCGGCCGGAAGCGTTTGCTCAGGACCAATGGTGTTTGCTGACGGTGACGTGGAGCAACGCCGAGCGGAAGTCCGCTCTCTATTTCAACGGCGAGTTGATCGGCCAAACTCTCAGCATGTGTGACAGCACGTATGCGAATGGCTTCATGGGCATCGGTAATGACGGCACGAGTCCATCCAACACCAATGGAGTCCTTGACAACATCCGAATATACTCCCGCGCACTGGCGGCCGATGAGATCAAGAAGGAATACGAAGCCGGCATGACACGTTTGAAAGAGGGGAAATGAGCAATGAGGAATGCGCGGGTATTCCTGACTGTGTTGTGCCTTGTGTTCATGTCGGCAGGGGTTCCGGCCGCCGAACCGATGGGGGATCCCTCAGGTTATCTTCACGTCCTGGAAAAGGGCATTGTCACTCCGCATCGCATCATTGCCCAGCAATATGCCAAGGGCGGCCTCAAGGCGCTTTGTATTGTGCCCTTTAAGCTGGGGGCGCGTGAGGTGCTGGAAGTGGCCGAGCGGTTTCCATTCGAGTTTGAAGTCGTCACTGCCGCATCTCACGACAACATTGACTTCTCCACCGTTCACCATTTCAGTGAAACCGCCCAAGGGATGGGTGGAAGCCTGAAGGAAAAGAGGGAAGAACTTAAGCTTAAGCTCAAAGCTGACTACGACCTGATTGCTATTGGCAATTTTCAGTGGGAAACCTTGCCGGACGACGTTGTAAGCCTCATTCTCCAGAAGGTGGAGAATGGCACCGGGTTGGTCGTGACATATGATCCCGTGATTCCCGCTCCGGGTGACGGGCTGATCGTGTCCGACTTTGCCAATCAGCAGGACGACTATATTCTGAAAGAAACGCCCCTCGCGCATCTGGACGCGTTTCGCACCAGGAAGGCCGAGGAGATTGCGGGGCTCGTCCGGTGTTACAAGCTTGGCAAAGGAAGGATTCTATTCCTCCGCATCGGCAAGCCCTTCGCCTACAATGGAGGCCACGCCTTTACTCCGATGGACGAACCTTCCTGTTTTGATCGGTGGGCCAACAACTACGAGTACTACATCTCCTTCTTTCTGAAAAGCGCGCTGTTTGCCGCGCGAAAAGAACCCGACGTGTTGTTCGACAAGCCGGAGATCAATGTATCCACTGGCGCGGCGCGCCTGCCGGTCTCGATCAAGGGCGACGCGGCATTCCCGCTGGAGTGGACGCTGGTGGTTCGGGACGCTGAAGGCCGGCAAGAATCCACGGCCTCCGGGAAGTTGGCCTCTAAAGAGGACCGCGTTATTGAGTACAAGTTGCCGCTGCTCACAATCGGCACCCATTTCCTTGACGTCACGCTCGTTCATGGGCGGCAGGTCGTGAATTGGGCGGGGTTTGGATTTGCCGTAGCGGGCGATTCACCCATCAGGGAGCTTGCGCTTGCCCGTGAACGGTTCGCTCCAGGGGAGGTCGTGACGGGCAAGCTTGTCTTCACTCAACGGCCCGAGACGTGCGTGGTTGAATTGGTGGACAACTGGGGCAGAATTGTTGCGCGCCAGTCGGATGCCGACCTTCGGAAGAACGGGGAATCTTTCGTCCTTGAGCCGGGGAACAACCCCTCTCTGCGATACCGTGTCCGCGCCCTGGCCGTGAACCCGAATCAAAAGGCGGAGAGCACCAAGTCCTTCTTCGTTAGCGACAACGGCCGCGGACGTTTTCAATCCTTGTACTGGGGGTCTTACCCGCCATGCTACCTTGGCGCCCTAGCAGCGCGGCGGCTCTATGATGCCGGCTGGCACGTTCGTTTCGGAGGGGCCGGCTGGATGTCGAACGCTTACACTGTCACAGAACCTGCGTGCCTGTTCGAGTTTGAACAGTTCGACGCGGACGCCAAAGTGGCGGAAATGAAGGCGTCCGTTCGCCAGAAGATGAAGGAAACCGCCGGCGCACCTGCCTTCGCCTACTTCCTGGGAGATGAAACGATCATCGGTCGCACACTCGACTCCGGCATCAACTCGCCGGCACTGGCAAAGTTTCCGGCATACGTGGAGAGCCTCTACGGAAATATCGCCTCGCTCAACCAGCGGTGGGGAACGAAATATACAACCTTTGCCGAGGTGAAGCCGAGTTGTCTGTCCGATGCCGTGGCGGCCGGCGCTCCGGGCCGATGGGTGGTCTTCCGCAAGTTCCTGTCCGAGGAGTTCTTCAAGGTGCACCTGGCTGCGCGAGATACGATTCGCGAATCCGATCCATCGGCACCGACCGGCATTGAGGGAACCTATCAGATTGAACCCGGGCAATGGTACAACCCGCTCTCCCTCTATCGCGATTTGGGATTGTGGGGGCCATACCCGGATTGGCTTTGCAGTATGGTGCTTAAGTCCACGCGCGATCCCAGCAAACCATACGGCTATTGGTTCGGCGGCTATCGCGACCGCTATAGCGGCGGAACGTACTACGGCCGGACCGCAGGGGAATACGTCTATTATCCCTGGAAACACATGATGGATGGGGCCAATAGCCTGTGGTGGTTCTCCGAAGGTGGTATAGAGGGCATGCTGGACCTGAACCTGGATTTCACGCCTTACTACAAGGCATACAAGGACGATGTGGAACTGGTTACCTATAGTCTCGGTCCGGCACTGATGGGGGCGCGGGCGCAACTCGACTCGGTCGCCGTGATCTACTCTCCGAGTTCAGTTATCGCCGCAGCCGCCGTGCTCCGGAACCAGGACGTTTACCAAACTCTCGGAGTGGATCTGGTCCATACGATGCAAGGGTGCGGCATTCAGCCGGCCATCGTGGATGAGCAGGATGCTGCCACAGGCAAGGCCGACCTGCGCCAGTACAAAGTCATTGTCCTGCCTTACAACACGGCCATGTCCGACGCGCTCATCGGCAAACTGTCCGAAGCGGTTGAGAACGGCGGCACGCTGGTCGGAAGCATGGACGTCGGCTTCATGAACGAAAACGGAGACTATCGTACTCAGAGCCACCTCAACGAGATTTTCGGCGTTACGCGTGACATCAATCCGGCTTGCCCTTCCAAGAAGACGCCTCTCAAGTGGCAAGGGGACCTCTGGGGTACGAACGTCCAATTGAACATCCCGGAAGCAGTCGTCGGGGAGAGCATCAAGCTGACCACCGGCAAAGCGGTGATCGCCACCGGGCCGGTCTTCATCGCGAACCGCATCGGCAAGGGTGAGGCCATTCTCCTAAATTGCGTGCTGGGCGTGGGAGACCCGCGAAAACCCGACTCAACCGCTGCTGTCACGGTTTGGAAGGCTTTGTTCCGCCACGCCGGCGTTCAACCGCCGGTGAGCTTCGCCAAGGAGCCTGGAGACCGATCTTTGATTGAATTGTCCACATTCCAGAGCGGCGACGTGCTTATCGTAGGCCTTCAGAAGAACAAGCATTGGGACTTGGACAAGGAGTGCAGACTGAAGGTGGCCCTGGGACAGGCGTACACTGTGCGGAATCTGCTGACCGGCGAGAACCTTGGAGAGCGCGATCACTTGGATCCGACACTCCGTGGTCTTCGTGGTGCCTTTTTTGCGATGTTTCCGAAGCCGGAACTGGATCCCGAGATAAGCCTGGAACCCGTGAGCGTGAAACCGGGCCAGACGCTGCATGTGATGATTAGGAGTCAGCAGCAAAACGCCTTTCCTGACAGATACTCCGTACGCGTCTATCGCGTGGGCGACGCAGCCACGGCCGACTCCAACCATGGTGTGTGCAGTTTCTGGACATCTGCGGCGGTCAAGACTGGTCCCGAATGCAGCATGGCGGTGCCGGTGGCCTATAACGACGCCCCTGGCCAGTACCGCCTCGTTCTTCGGCGGGACATGACCGGAGTGGAAAAAGAGTTCACGTTTGTGATCGCGCCGTGAGAGATGGTTCTGTGGGGAGCCCGTCCGTGCCCTTGACGCCAAAACAGCGCATGCTCAATGCCTACCGCGGCCTTCCTGTGGACGTTCGCCCGGTGGCCCCGGAGTTCTGGTACTATTATCCAGCCAAAGTGCTTAGGGTGGATATGATTCAACTCCAACGCGAAGTTCCGTTCTGGTTCGCGTTGAAAACCACCTTCGAGAAATTCGGTTGTGAGGGATGGGGTACGGTGTGGTGCGGTCGTGAACAACCCAAACCGGCTTCGGAAACACACGAGTTCATTCAGGTCGCAGCGGATTCCTATGAACTGCGCTCGTGTGAGAGTTTCGCGGGCAGGACTTTCCGTTCCACGAGCCGCTATAGCAAGGCGGAGCCATCTTGGCAGGTCGAGTACCCCGTGAAGGACCCTTTTACGGAACTCGACTGCTATTTCGACATGCGGGTTCAGCATGGTTGCACTCTGACTCAGGCAAAGGCCCTTGAGGCTCGCAACGCCGTTGGCGAGGCATTCCTTCTTGAATGCGTCCTGCCCGGTCAGTTCACGGACTTCCTGGCCTCAGCCATGGGGTTCGAAATGGCAGTCCAATACCTCATGACCGAGGAATCGGCTAAGTTGGAGAGTTACCAGAAACGCTACCGTGATTACGTATCGGAGACGACCGGTCTCTTGGCGGCCACGTTGCCGTTTGAGTCGTATTTCATGGGCTGCTCCTACTCCTGCGCGTCGCTTATGGGGCCACGATTGTGGCGGCAATGGGACGTGCCTATTGTGGCCGCCGCTGCGAGCGCGATCCACCGACACGGGAAATTAATGCACCTGCACTATCACGGCAAGTCGTTGGAGAATGCTGCTGATCTCGCCAGCACAGGGGTGGATTGCGTTTGCCCATTCGAGCGTCCGCCCGGTGGCGATGTGGACGGGCTGGAAGGCTTGCAGAGAACCCGGGCTCTGATTGGGGAAAAGCTCACATTCAACGGGAATGTGCATACGGTGGCGACGCTCATTCGTGGCACGCGCAATGATGTTCGGCGTGAAGTCGGTCAGATAAAGTCCGCCTTTGCCGATTCCCACCGGCTCATCATCGGTACGGGTGACCAAGTCGGACGCGAGACGCCTGAGGAGAATCTTCACGTGATGGTTGAGGCGGGCCATGAAGCTTCGTGAGGGTCTGCTCCGGGCAGTTCGGCCCAATGACGGAGCGAGAGGACGCGCCAAAGGAGGCAAGATATGAAACTTGGTGTCAGTTCGTACAGTTTCAGCGGTGCGGTGCGCGCTGGAACGATGAAATTCATTGACGTCCCCGCAAAAGCCAGGGAGATGGGCTTTGACGTGGTGGAGTTCTCAACGTTGCGGCCGCCCGATGGGGAAACGTCGCTGAACTTCGCTCCGAAACTGCGCGAGGCAGCGGACAGGGCGGGGATCACGGTGGCGAACTACACTATCGGGGCCGACTTCATCAACGGCTCGGGTGGCGACTGGGCCAAAGAGGCAGAGCGGTTGAAGGATGAACTGCGCGTGGCCAAAATTCTCGGTGCGCCCAGCATGCGCCACGACGCCACGTCCGGATACTCCGCCGGCGATAAGGGAGCCAAAGGTTTCGATAATGCCCTGCCCATTCTCATCAATGGCTGCCGCGCTGTCACTGAGTTCGCTGCCGATATGGGGATTCGGACGATGGTGGAGAACCACGGTTTCTTCTGCCAGGACAGTGAACGCGTAGAGAAGCTCATGAACGGCGTGAACCATCCCAACTTCGGCTGGCTGGTCGACATGGGCAACTTCTTGTGTGCCGACGAGAATCCAGCCCTCGCGGTCGGCCGCGCCATGCCCTATGCCTTCCATGTCCACGTCAAGGACTTCCACGTGAAGTCCGGTTGCCTTCCTGACCCCGGTCAGGGCTGGTTCCAATCGCGCGGGGGCAATTACCTGCGTGGTGCGATCATCGGCCATGGAGACGTGCCCATCATCCAGTGCCTCAAGGTCATGAAAAAGATCGGCTATGGTGGCGTGCTATCCATCGAATTCGAGGGGATCGAAGAGACGCTGAAGGGGATACAGATCGGATTGGAGAACCTGCGGCGCTTCATTGCGACGGTCAACTAGGTATGCAGCACGGTCGTTCGGCGTGGCGGCAACGTTCGTGAACATATGATCGGTGAAGCAGCGAAGGTACGCTAATAGGAGCGCGTGGGAAACATCGTTCCCATCGGGCCGGGCTTTCCGCACTTTGTCGGTGAAGTTTACCGAGGCAACACGCCCCATGAGCAGCCGAGCGCAGACGATTACTTTCCGGACGCAGGAGTATGTCTCGAAACAACATGGCGATGACCGCATTGACATGTATGTAACGGAGCCTGCCGGCGGCGTGAGACAAACGACCGGCTTCATGCTGCTGATCCATGGATGGGGAAACGATGGGCGCGAGGACTATGCCGCGGAAAGTGAATGGTACGCCGATCGTTACGACCTCGTCGTGACGCGCGTGGAATACAGGCACTCTGGTCGCGAGGCGCACCACCCGGCGGAAGGTCAGTCGTGGGACGTGCCATACGACTGGTCGAAACTGCAAACGATAGACTGCCTGCGGGCGGCCTGGAATACCCTGCTGCGCTATCCGGGATTGGACCGTTCGCGATTGTACCTCTGGGGCGGGTCGCAGGGGGGGCAGTTGGGGGCGCAGTGCATGATATTCGCGCCGCATCTTTGGGCGGCCACGGTGCTTGTCAGCGGGCTGTATATCCCCATGCCCCATACGGAGGCAGAACGGCTCGGATTCGCCATGGATGGCCGGGAAACAGGCCAACCGACAATGCATTGGGCCTGCGGCGATGGTCCCGAGATCACCGGGGCGGAACTCGACATACGCAATCCGTATCGGAACGCCCACCTTTTGCCGAAAGCGGTTCCTGTAACTCTTATCCACGGGACGATGGACTTGACCGTGGACATCAAGCACTCTATCTTCTTCTATGCCCGCCTGAAGGGGATGGGACGGAATGTGAGCTTCTTTGCCGTTCACGGCGGCGGCCATAGTCTCAGTGGCGCGGAATTTGAGGATGAGAACAACCGGTTCAAGGCGACAGTCAAATATGCCGACGTACTCTTGCGTGACGCGCGCCGTACACGGGTGGAGGTTCTGCCAGCCAAGCCGGTGCGCATCCCCGTTACGCGTGGGATTTATGAAGTGGCGTTCACTCAGGACGGGCCGACGCTGTCATCCTTACTGCCCAATTGATGGGACACCGTCGAGCTATTGCAGCAAGTAGATGGTCATTTTGTGCTTGCATGACCCAGACATTGCCCTTCTCCGTGGTGCGGGGTTAGTTTCCTTATTCCTGCAGCGAAATGTCCGGCGTTCAATGTGTAGGCACATACCGATGGCGTCGGCCTGGCTGGCAATGTAGAGCGGCACGGTGATTTGATGAGAGCTTTCTAGTTCGTTTGTGAAAGATTTGTGAAAGAATTGACCCGAATGCCGATGATCGTGGATGACATAGAATGACATAGGATGACAACGAGTGATGATTGAACCATCAACGACAGAAGGCTTTACGATATATCTGCATAGAGGGCAAGAAGTTGTGAAGAACGCCATCCTCGAATCCCGCCCTCTCCGCCATATCCAGCGTATCACTGGAGAAGGGGCGGAGTGTTCGCCAGTGAGTCGAAGGCTGCCGGAATTCGGCTCATAGCACGATAGGCACTGCACCCCAGTACCTCAAAGAAGAACCTCCTTCCCCCACGATCTCACACCCGCTGGCGTCGGCGGACGTTGGCGGTGCGGCATGTCATTCCACTGTTGCGAAAGCCGAGTAGTGTATCACTTGCGCGCGAAGTCATTCTGAGTCCGCCCGTTGGCGGACGAAGAATCTTTCGACAGGCGAACGGTTAGCGCTCCGAAAGACCCTTCGCTGCGAAAGTGATTCACTGCCGAAGTCAGGGATTGAATTTGCCGGCGCGTTTGATATGCTACGATGCGTCGCGACGGATATCCTCGAACGGGATACGGCGCCGTTCCACCGGGGTTTATGAAGGAGAGGACCATGACTGCGCGTTCAGGACACACCAGGATGGCCGCGGCGTTGGTTTGCCTTGCGTTGACCTGGGGATCGGTCGCGATGGCCGCCAAACTCCCGCCGACGATTGACGATTTGGATGGCGTGGTGCTCGTCGTCGTCTCGAAACAGACGCAATATGACCTGAGCAACGGCGATTCCGGCACCGGCATGCCGGCGGTGAACTGGACGTTCACCAAGGTGGACTCCACCACCCTTAACATTCACGAAACCGGCTCGACCCGTCCCGACTTCAAGGCGCACTACGAAAACGGCACCCTGGTCACCGGGACGGTGGATGCCTCATCGCTCGCGACGCAGTCCTCCTTCACCCGGATGCAACTGTCGGGCGCGCCGGGCAAGATATCCGGCAAGGGGGAGTACATGAACTTCGATACGGTCGGCGCGCGATTGCTATGGATGGGCACCATGACCGCCAAGCAACTCAATTCCTGAGGCTCGCGCCCCCCGATCCTGTTCCATGGCAAGGAGACCAATATGAAAGCAGTGAACTGCCCGGCAGCGATTGCAGCGGTTCTTATGGCGGTGATCCTCTCATGCGCAGTCCCGGCCCGCGCCGCCGTTCCCCCTCCACTGAACATCGACGACGTCGTCGGCACCTATGCGGTATCCGATAGTTGGGTGACGTATGATTTTACTTCCCCCGTGAGCAGTGGGAAGTCCAAGGACTCGTTCGTCATCAGCAAGACGGGCGACACCCAGTTGCATCTCGTCTGGAATGCCGGCGGCAGCGCGTGGAACTATGACGGGTACTACTACAATGGCGTGTTCATCGTGGGAATGGGCACCACCGGCGATGCGCCGACCCCGTACATGGAGTCCATGTATGTTTTGTTCAGCGGAACGCCGGGCAAGGTGAAGATGCGCGGAAAGTACTTCTACTACGAGCAAGCCGTTGGCACGACCGATGTCGAGACCTATTCCGGCAAACGGGTTCCATGAACTGAACCGGAGCGGGAAGAGGACAGGGAAGGACTCCAAGTTTGACAAGAGTGGCGTCTCTCCGGCGATTGGCGGGCAGCAATAAGTCTGCTTGACGGAAGAGGTCTCAGTCGACACAATATGAACTCGCAGAGTGACTACGGCATTTTTGTCCAATAGGAGGGCTGACATGCGCAGACAATTGAAGGCTGTCGTTGTCGTACTTGCCGCATTCGCGCTTGGCGTGCCGGGCATTCGGGCGGCGGAGAAGGACGCGAGCCTGCTCGTGCAGTATGATTTTGACGAAGGCGCGGGCGCCGTCGCCAAAGATAACAGCGGCAACGGCCTCAACGGCCAGATACTCAAGGCCGATTATGTCAAGCACGGCGACGGGTTTGCCCTGGAGTTCAAAGGGGCAGGGTGCGTTCTGGCTCCCGCGAATGCCGCGCTCGACGCGCTCGGGAAGCCCGGCAAGAGCTACACCGTCGAATTCTGGTTCAAGAGCCCCGGCGCGGAGAATCCTTCGATGAGCGAGAAGTGGCCGTCCGGCTCCAACTACCCCTGGGCCATCCGTGGGCCGTACGCCTCCGACAACCATATCGAATTCGCCGTCTACGATGCCAAGAATAACAAGGCCGCCGGCGCCGTGGTCCCCGACCCGGCGTTCAAGGACAACGCGTGGCATCATCTCGCCGCCGAACGGGACGCGGTGAAGGGGCACTTGATGCTCTTCATCGACGGCGTCCTGCGCGGCGATGTGGTGGATAACTTGAAGGATGTTGACCTTTCCAATGCCGGGAGCGTCTGCATCGGGGCGCGGAGTTGCGCTGATGCGGCGGTCAGTTACGGGTTTGTCGGGCAGCTCGACGGTTTCCGCGTCTACAGCCGCGTCCTCAGCGAGGCGGAAGTCAAAGCCCACGCCGGCAAGTAGCCTGGAGAACTCGCGGATGACAGTGCGCGACCGGATCGGCGTGATGGCGGGGCTGAAAGCCGGCCAGCCCTCCCTCGCGCCGGTATCCGCCTTCGGACTGCGGGTTTGCCAACTCACGGCCTGGAACGAGGCGGAACTGACGGCGGAGGAGGCGGCGGCCATCCGCGAGGAGTCCCGCAGGACGGGAGTGCGGATTTCGGCGCTCTGGGCCGGCTGGCCGGGGCCCGCCGTCTGGGACCTGATCGAAGGGCCGCGCACCCTGGGACTGGTGCCGAAGGCCTACCGCGCCGCGCGCGTCGAGGCGCTGCGCAAGGCCGCCCTCTTTGCCGCCCGCGCCGGACTCCCCGCAGTGATTACGCACCTGGGTTTCATCCCCGAGGAGCCCGCCAATCCGCTCTTTCAGGAAGTCGTTGTAGTCGTGCGCGGCCTCGCGCTGGAGATGGAGCGGCTCGGCCTTCAATTCTGGTTCGAGACGGGGCAGGAAACGCCGGTGACGATGCTTCGCCTGATCCAAGCCGTCGGAACGCACAATCTCGGCATCAACCTCGATCCGGCCAACCTCATCCTCTACGGCAAAGCCAACCCCATCGACGCGCTGGAGGTCTTCGGACAGCACGTCAAGAACGTGCATGCCAAGGATGCCTGCTACCCGACGGACCCGATGAAGCTGGGGATGGAGATGAAAGTGGGGGAGGGGCGCGTTCGTTTTCCGGAACTGGTCCGCCGCCTCGCGCAGATCGGCTTCGCCGGCGAGTTCATCATCGAACGCGAGATCACCGGCGAGCAGCAGGCCAGGGATATCCGGGAAACGGTGGCATATCTTGAGGCGCTGCTTTCCAGTGGAAGCGTCCATTGAGGCGTTCAACTGGATTCGCGTGCGGACTGTCAGCTACATATGGTCGGCCAGGTCGCCCCAGGTCGTCTGGAGGTAGTCGATCTGCGCGGCGTGGTTGTCCATGTGCCTGCCCGGCAGATGCATCCAGACCGCGATGGGCAGCGGACCGAACGGGCTGTTTGCCGAACCGGCAAAACGCTCCGGGGTCATCGTTCCGAGCGCCGCGATGACCTCCTTCCACGAAGCCTCGAATTGCCGGAGGGCATCGGCGCGCTCCGTTATGGTCGCCTCAAACTTCCGCGAGGAATCGGTGACCTGCTCGGGGGTCGGCATGGGCGAAATCGGTTCGCCCCGGATCACCTTGGCGAACATCCGGTTGGCCAGAACGCAGTGGGCTGCGATGGCAATCGCGGAACGGGCCGTCTTCGCCGGGGAGCTCTTCAGCTTGACGTCGGGCACGAATGACAAGGTCTTGACGAACCGGCCCGCAGCCGCTTCGACCCGGGCCTGGCAATCGGCGACGTTCTCCTTGAAGCAATCAGGCTTGGTGGCGCCCATACGTGTTCCTCCTTCCGAATGAACTGCGCTTTCAAGGGACTTCTGACGCACACGGGAGATACTTTCGCATGAAGTCCCACCCGTGGCAGTCTACCATCTCCGGAGTTCGAGTCCAGCGGAATCGTTTCCCCGGCGCGCAATACAACACTACTTCCGGCTGGGGACGAACTCCGCCGGGCGCAGCGCTCGGGTGAACAGCCGCAGCGACGCGCGCTTTCCCTGCAACCGGAAGGCGGCCTGCGCCCAGGCCGAAAGGGCGGGGCTTACGCCGCCGATGGTGAGCGGGGACGTCGGGCCGAGGGCCACCGCGCCGCGCACGTCACCCAGTTTGCGGCTGGAGGGGTGGTACATCTCGCCCATCCAGAACGCGTCCTCATCGACCTTGCATCCTTTCAAGTCCGCTGCAACGCCTTCCAGATCGCCGGCCAGCGGCCGCGCCAGCAGCGCCGCCACAGCGCCGACGCCGGTTCCCATCAGGTACGGGCGTTTCGCGCCGTCCAACTGCCGGAGCGCGGCCAGGGCGGCGAGAATTTCCTGCACCCGCAGCGCGGTCAGGCTGGGGTTGAAGGCATGGAAAAGCCTGTCCTGCCGATCGACGCGCTCCGCCTCAAGCAGCGGCGCCGTCTCCCCCTTGCCGAGCAGGTCGATAGCCAGCACCCGCACCCCGGCGTTCAGAAGTCTCTGGAGGAGCGGCCCGGGCCGATCACCCTTGAACAACTCCTTTTTCCCGGTTCCGCAGCAGATCAACGCGGCGGGAGAACGTTTGTCCGCGCCGGTGGGAACGATCCAGAGCGCGGGGGTCATCTCGCCGCGTCCGTACCGTCCGATGCTGCGCCCGCTGATCTTGTACCGGGAGGTCACAGCGTTTGCCGACGGGCTCCCGACGCTGACGGGTTCCTCCACGGCTTCCGCGCCGAGCACCTCGCGATAGGTGTTCGCCCAGACCCCCTTCAACTTGCGCAACGCGGCTTGCGTTTTCGGCGGGCGGCTGAACGCCGCCGCTTCCCTGTCGATCAATTGCTGGAGCAGGGCGTTTCCGCGCTTGAACCGCGCGGGGGGGCGGCCCTCCGGGAAGAGCCGGGATTTCTGTAGATCGGGAACCGTCAGCGGGCCTTCCTTGATGCGTGCGCCCACGCTCTTGTCGCCGGCGAGCCATTTCATGAACCAGGCGTACACATGCTCGCGCGTGTCCTTGTTGTAGTTGTGCGGGGCGGCGAAATGCACGTTTCCGACGCGGTCGGCGGCATCGTAGAAACCGTAGATGCGCTTGACCGCCGGGACGTCAACCCCGGGGTTCTGGTTCGTCCAGTCCCGCGTGACGGAGGGGAGCAGCACCGGCCTCGGCGCGAGCGCCGCGACCACCTCCACGGTGCTCAGATCGCCCAGGTGCAGCAGCGGCGCCTCCTCGCAGGTGCAGCCGCCTTGGTAATGCGAAGACATCATGCAAACCGGGATGGCCACGCGGATGCGCGGGTCGACCAGCGCGAGATAATAGGTCTGCGTGCCGCCGCCGGAGGCGCCGGTGCAGCCGATGCGTCCGGCATCCACATCAGGCAGGCTCGTCAGGAAGTCGGTGGCTCGAATGCTGTTCCACAACTGAAGCCCGAACGGCCCGATGCCGTACAGAAGGCTGCGCCTCAGCCCATCCTTTGACCAGCGGCTTTCGACGGGCCCGGTCTTCATGTCGTCGCGATGGTCCAACTGGCAACTGTCGTTATAGCCGATCATGTCGTAGCTGAAGACCACGAAGCCGAGGCGCGCCATCATTTCGCTGCGGCCCTGGATCGCGGAGAGGTCGGTATGCTCCAGTCGGCCATTATTCCAGTGGCCGTGGGCGCTGAGGATGGCCGGGCGTTTTCCTTTGGCGTGGAGGGGGCGGAAGAGGTTGCCGGTCACCAGGAATCCCGGACGGCTCTCAAAGCACACTTTCTCGATGGAGCAGCCGTTGAGCATGCTCCGCCCGAAGATGCGGGCGTTCAAGGGAGTCCGAGGGGGCTCGGGAGAGAGCCCCGCGGCGATGAGGACTCGCCGCCGAAGCCATTGGACGCGCTCTTCCCACTCCGCGCGCGAAGCCGGATTCGGCACGGGATAGGCGTAATTTGCGTATCGCATGCTGGAAAGGCGCGAATCCAGGAGCTTGTAGTGGCTGCCGAACACATCGATATTCAATTTGGGCATCGTCAGATAACTCCCTTTATCCCAGAAAAGAGCGACTCCTTCGCGACGGTCGATGCGCAACTGTCGTTATCCCGCGAACCAATATCCTACGTTCCCTGAAAGAAAATGCAAACGAGGCTCCTGCAGGACTCGGCTTGGCCGTGTGTGGCGGGACTGGCGCAACTTTTCTTCTGGTGGCACATTGCACCGGGCCGCAACCTGTGTATACTGCACTGAAGGCGTGAGTTAGGACGCGAACCATGTCGCCCGCCCGTTGCGCGCGCGGCGGGCCGCATTTGGCATGAAAGGAAGTTGCATGTCCACGAGAACCCGACCCAACTCCGCCCTGGTCCTTGCGTTGGCGCTGCTCATCGCCATTGCGGGGGGGGCCGGTTATTGCGTTTGGACAGAAAGCGCCCTGGCTGCTGAGAATGCTGCGCCCGCGAAACTCTACTACTGCCCGATGCACCCCAGCTATACTTCCAACAAACCGGGGCAATGCCCCATCTGCAATATGGACCTTGTGCCGGTCGTGGAGAAGGGGGCCGCTCCCGCGGGGAAGGGCGAGCCCGCCGGGCATACCGCGATCATGCTGGATTTGCATCAGCGCCAGATGATCGGCGTGCAAATCGGAACGGTCGAGAAACGGCAGGTATCCAAAACGATTCGCGCTGTGGGGCGGGTGGATTATGACGAGCGGACGCTCTCCGTGGTGAGCCTGAAGTTCGGCGGCTGGGTGGAGGAGCTGATGGTTAAATCCGTCGGCGAGCCCGTCGCCAAAGGGCAGCCGCTTTTCTCCATATACAGCCCGGAATTGCTGGAGGCGCAGCGGAATTACCTGCTGGCGCGCGATTCGGCGCGCATCCTCGGCGAGAAGGCTTCCGCCGATACGAAGGGGATGGCGGACGAGGCGCTGCGCGGCGCGCGCGAACGGTTGCTCCTGTGGGACTTCAGCGAGGCGCAACTCAAACAGATTGAGGAAAAGGGGGAGCCGCAGAAGCGAGTGACCATCTGCGCCCGGACGGAGGGGGTGGTCACTGCGCGCAACATCCTCCTGGGCGCGTACGTCGAAGCGGGCAAGGAGTTGTACACCATCGCCGACCTGCGGACGGTCTGGATGAACGCCGATATCTATGAAGATGAATTGCCGCTGGTGAGCGTGGGGCAGAAGGCGCAGGTGCTGCTCTCCTCCATGCCCGGCGCTCCGCTGGCCGGCAAGGTGGCGTATATCTACCCCTACCTCAACGATCAATCCCGGACGGTGCGCGTGCGCATGGAATTCCCCAACCCCGACGGCAAGCTCAAGCCGGGGATGTACTCCACGGTCCTGCTGGCCACGGACATCGGGGAGCAACTCGTGGTGGATGAGAATGCCGTGCTGTTCGCCGGGGAGCACAACATCGTGTTCGTGGACAAGGGGGAGGGAGTCCTGGAGCCGCGCGAGGTGACCATCGGCGTGGCGGCCGAGGGGATGCGGGTGATCCTGGCGGGGTTGACCGAGGGAGAGAAGGTGGTGACCAGCGGCAACTTCCTGGTGGACTCGGAAAGCCGGCTGAAGGCGGCCATCGCTCAGAGCGCAACGAAGATGGCCGCGCCTCAGGAGGTCGGGCCGCAGCCGCAAGAACCGGCCTCAGGCATGCCGCCAATGCCGGGAATGTAATCCAGCCGCGTTATCGAGGGCGTTCATGATTGAGCGAGTCATCGAGTTCTGCGCGCGCAACAAGTACCTGGTGATCATCCTCGCCGCGGTGGCGGTGGTCATCGGGATCTACTGCGTGCGGCACATTCCGCTCGACGCGATCCCCGACCTGTCCGACACACAGGTGATCGTCTACTCCCGGTGGGACCGCAGCCCGGACATCCTCGAAGACCAGGTCACCTACCCCATCGTCTCTTCGCTGCTGGGCGTGCCGAAGGTCAAGGCCGTCCGCGGTTTCTCCGACTTCGGCTACTCCTTCGTCTACGTCATCTTCCAGGACGGGACGGACATTTACTGGGCGCGCAGCCGCGTGCTGGAGTACCTGAGCAAGATTCAGCCCAGCCTGCCGGAGGGGGTGCGCACGGAACT
>Ga0114951_10001458_pt1 | contig 29192 bp, 22 predicted proteins | sample AM7aDNAmetaG_FD_88677 | JGI IMG/M metagenome (GOLD analysis project Ga0114951, IMG submission 88677) | Freshwater microbial communities from Finland to study Microbial Dark Matter (Phase II) - AM7a DNA metaG | ecosystem: Environmental > Aquatic > Freshwater > Lake | place: Finland: Lake Alinen... | reverse complement strand
TTGAGGACGTAAAAATGTTCATCACCGGATCAAACAGCTCGCTCAGCAACTCAGTCCTAAGCTCGGCACTAACCGGACGAAACCGCGAGCTCCGGATTTATCCATTTTCGTTCCGCGAATACCTTGGCATGAATGGGGCAACCGAAGTTACCGAACATGACTTGCTTTCAACCGAAAAAGTTGCACGGCTTAAGCGGGAATTCACTGCCTTCAGCAGATTAGGAGGGTTTCCTGAAGTTCTTAAAAGCTACGACGTCAGCATTGTTGACTCCTATTTTAAAGATATCATGCACAGGGATGTGATCACCCTGCATCAGATTCGCAATGCCCGGGAAATCCGTGAGCTGTGTCTCTATCTGATCACCAATAGCGGCAATCTTTTAAGTTATGAAGCTTTAAGGAGAATGTTGCAGGTGAAAAGCGTTTCAACCATCCGCAATTACTTGGAAATACTGAAAGAAGTATTCCTGATTCAGTCACTCCCGAGGTATGATTTTTCAATTAAAAAGCAGATATTCAATCCGGATAAATATTACGTTACAGATATTGGCTTTTACCAGTCGCTGGGGTTCCGGTTTTCAGAGAATATGGGTCAGATATTGGAAAACATTGTTCTGCACCAGTTGATCAGGGATCATGATGATTTGTATTACTGGAGCTCAGCCAGCGGCAAGGAGGTGGACTTTTTGGTGAGGGAAAAAACCGTACTGACGGAGGCCATTCAGGTTACCTATGATTTGAATCCGGAAAACCGTGACCGAGAATTATCTGGATTAATTTCAGCTGAAAAGGAATTGGGGATCTCAAAACTGACTATTCTAACTCACGATCAGGAAGAACAAATTCAGCTCGGTCAATATATTATCCAGGTTACTCCTGTATGGAAATGGCTTCTAAAAGGGAATTATAGCTATAATGGCGAAACACGAAAAATTTCGGTTTAAATCAGCTGATGAGCTGAGAGCTAAATCGCGGGAACTTGGGATCGAACTACCTTGGTCCGACTCGGTCGATCTATTGCTGCAACCAGCAGTGATTCAGGGTATCCGGGTACCAAACCGGTTGACTGTTCAACCCATGGAAGGGTTTGATTCGGATGAAAACGGTATGCCGGGAGAATTGGCTTTCAGGCGCTATGGCCGTTATGCTGCCGGGGGGAGTGGAATGATCTGGTTTGAGGCAGCCAGCGTTTTGGCTGATGGCAGATCGAACCCACACCAGTTGATGATCACTGATGAGACCCTTGACCAGTTCAAAAAATTAACACAGCATATTCGCAATATAGCGGCTGAAAAATACGGCCCTGACCACAGGCCCTTTCTTGTTCTCCAGCTAACCCATTCAGGTCGTTACAGCAAACCGGGCGGCGACTTTCAGGCAAAGATTTTCTCGGATAATCCTATCCTCGGTGTTCCTCATACCCGACAACCGATACCCGACACCCGACACCCGATACCCATTTTTTATTCTGATTCCGACATCGATGCCGTCAAAGCAGCATATATTCACGGTGTAGAGCTGGCTGAACTGGCCGGTTTTGATGCTGTAGATGTCAAGGCCTGTCATGGGTACCTCCTTCATGAAATGCTGTACGCCTTTGATCGTTCTGACAGTAGGTACGGCGGTTCGTTCGAAAACCGGACCAGCTTTCTCAGAGAGGTGCTGAATACGCCATCAAAAATTATTAAAGCAGTCCGGCTGAGTGGGTTCGATCTGATACCATATCCTAATGGATTTGGCATGAAAAACGATGGATCGGACGTAATTGATCCTTTAGAAGTTAAGAAGTTGATTTCGGAATTTGCACCGATAGTGCCCCTCTGGAATATCACTGCCGGAGTGCCCCGTTTGGCTGCTCATGTTGGACGTCCCTACGATCGGGGGGCTTTCAATGCCCCGCCACCTGATGAACATCCCCTTATAGGAATCGAACGGCTGATCAGGATAACCGGCGAGTTGCAGCGTGCATTTCCCGGGCTCTCTTTTGTGGGTACTGGATATTCCTGGCTCCGGCAATATTTTCCTAATGTGGGTGCAGGAATTCTCGAAAAGAAAATGGCCACGTTTATCGGATTGGGAAGAAGCTCATTTGCTTATCCTGATGCTCCTTTGGACCTGATGAACCATGGGAAACTCGATCCGAAAAAAAATTGTATCACCTGCTCAAAATGCACTGAGTTCATGAGGCTGAATGTGCCGGCGGGTTGCGGAGTGCGGGATGTGCAATACAAGGCAGGAGGGCAGAATGGCAGGTAAGCAAAAGGAAAGAATTAATTTTTAATGAATAAGAATTATGTCAGGTATCGAATTTTGTCACTCGTCACTCCTCACTCGTCACCATAGGATTATGCAAAATGGAAACCAGACCTAGCGCTACAATAAATACCCTCATCATCGGCAGCGGGGCAGCAGCATTGAATGCAGCCTTATGCCTGTGGGAATCAGGCGTGCACGATATCGTTATTGTGACTGAGAAGTGGGGTGGAGGTACGTCTAATAATGCTGGATCCGACAAGCAGACTTATTATAAGATGTCGCTTGATCCTTCAGTGCCCGATTCAGCTGGGGAAATGGCTGCCGATCTGTGCCGAGGCGGGGCCATGCATGGCGATATCGCTTTGTGCGAAGCTCAGTATTCATTACAGGCATTCTACAATCTGGTTCGCCTTGGTGTACCTTTTCCGCATAATAAGTATGGATCCTATCCGGGTTATAAAACCGATCATGACCCCCGGGCCCGTGCCACCTCAGCCGGACCACTTACGTCGCACCTGATGTTTAAATGCCTTGCCGCTAAGGTGAAGGAATATGGAATACCGGTCCATGATCATGTCATTATTACTGAACTTTTAACACGCAATGAACCTGGAGGAAAAGCCATTGCCGGCGCCGTCGGGATCGATTCCAAGAAAGTATTGGAAAACGGATATGGATTGGTTGTTTATAATGCAGTAAATGTGATCCTTGCCACTGGCGGACCAGCTGGTATTTATAAACACTCAGTGTATCCCGAAAGTCAAATCGGTTCAATCGGTATTGCCTTGAAAATAGGAGCAAAAGCACAGAATCTGAGCATATCCCAGTTTGGTATATCCTCGGTGAAATTCCGTTGGAACCTATCGGGATCTTATCAGCAGGTGGTTCCCCGGTATTATTCAACAGACTCTGACGGCGGTGATGAGGTTGAATTTCTGAACCCTCATTTTCATGATAGGGAAACCCTTTTTACCGCTATATTTCTAAAGGGCTATCAATGGCCGTATGATCCAAAGAAAGTTGCAGATTTTGGCTCCTCGCTGATAGATTTGCTTGTGCAGGATGAAATTGGCCGGGGAAGAAAGGTATATATCGATTTTAACCGAAATCCCGATGGCTTCCACCTGGATAAGATAGGACCTGTCGCCCGGGAATACCTTGAACGATCGGGAGCATTGGCTGGGACTCCAATCGAAAGACTTAAACTAATGAATCAGCCAGCAATCGATTTATATTTAAGTCATGGTATCGATATTACCCGGGAACCCTTGGAAATTGCAGTTTGTGCCCAGCACAATAATGGCGGGTTGGTAGGAGATATCTGGTGGGAATCAAATATAAGCGGTTTGTTTCCGATCGGCGAAGTCAATGGCACACACGGCATTACGCGGCCCGGTGGGGCGGCATTGAACTCCGGGCAGGTGGGTGGTATCCGGGCAGCAATGAAAATAGTTGGCAGCCGGCAGTCGGCAGTTGGCAGTGCGCAGTTGGCAGATGGCAATAGGCAGTTTGCAAGTGGCAGTCACCCGTCACCTGTCACCTGTCACCTTCTTCTATCTAGCAAAGGCTCCCTGGATTACCGCGATGCCCTTGCCGAACTTCAGCAACGCATGTCGGAACATGGTGGCCCGGTGCGCGACCGGCAAGCAATAAAAACAGAAATTCAGTGTGCCTGGGACCTGTGGAAACGTCTTAATAATGAAGTAAAAGCCGTTGATCCGACCGAATTGGTGTCAGCTTTGCGAACATTCGATCTTTGCTTGACTCATGCTGTTTATTTGGAATCGATCGCTGAATATCTGGATAAATCAGACGATGAACTTTTTACTCAACAACACATTCTCGAAATTCATCTGGATGATAATCTGAAAGTTCAGAAAACCTGGGTGCCGGTTCGACCAGTTCCAAAAGAAGAATTGTGGTTCGAGAAAGTATGGAAGGAGTACAGGCATAGCATTAACCCCGGACTTCAGTCTGGGGATAATGCCAGTGAATCAACCTAATGAATTGAATCTTAACTATGAAAGTTGCAGTAGTCACAGGAGCCAGTCGCGGTATCGGTTATGCCATAGCCAATGGATTGGCCGCAAAAGGTTATCAGGTTGTTGGAATCTCACGGAATATTGAGCCTGGCGACCCTTTTGCCCTTGCAATAAAGGCAGATATTGCAGATGTTGACAGTCATGCAATGATTCTGAGTGAAATAGCTGCAAAGTTCGGCCGGATCGACCTACTGGTTAACAATGCCGGTGTGGCTCCGATAAAACGTATGGATATACTCGAAGTTGGAGCCGAGAGTTTCGACAGGCTCATGAATATCAACCTAAGAGGACCTTTCTTCTTCACACAGTTGTTAGTGAATTTCATGTTGGAAACAAGGGGAGGTCAGGAGGATATTAACAAAGCTGTGATATTTATTACGTCGGTGTCAGCGGTTGCCTCATCACCCGAACGGGCGGAATATTGTATCTCAAAGGCAGGCCTGAGTATGGCAGCTCAGGTTTACGCCGACAGGCTGGCTGCAACGGGGATATCTGTTTATGAAATTCGTCCTGGAGTCATCTATACTGATATGACGGCTGGTGTCAAGGGAAAATACGACAAAAAGATTGCAGACGGTTTGATTCCGGAAGGACGGTGGGGACAACCTGAAGATATCGCAAAAGCAGTGACAGCCCTTGCCGGCGATGAAATACCATACTCCACAGGCACGGTGATTGAAATTTCCGGAGGGATGAATATCAGGCATTTGTAAAGCCGGTTAATACAAATTTACATGGAAATAATTGGTACGCTTTTTTGTGGATTGGGCCTGTTTTTTATTGGCTTTAGGCTAATCAGTCAGAATTTGAGGCTTATGGTCAGCGGCAGGTTCAAAAGGATGATTGAGCGTGCTACGCAAACACGAATGCTATCGGCTCTTACGGGTTTTTTATCTGGTATGATTACACAGAGCGGGTCTGCGGCAGTTTTTATTACTACGGGATTTATTTCGGCGGGATTGCTTAGCCTGAAAAAATCCATGTCGCTGATGAACTGGGCCAATATTGGTACTTCGGCCATGGTCTTTATAGTAATTCTGAATATCAAGGTTATAACACTGAATTTTGTGGGTCTTATAGGAATCGCCTTTTTCCTGCAATTGGATAAAACCAACAAAATGCGGGTTGTCTTTCAGTTTTTGCTGGGGATTTCACTTCTTTTCCTTGGTGTCATGTTTATCAGGAACTCTGCCGGGCCAATGCAATCCCTGCCCTGGTTCAGGGATATGCTTAAAATATCAGCACAATCTCTCGCTTTGCTTTTCCTTTCGGGAATTTTGCTCACAGTTGCTGCCCAATCGGGTACCACCGTTTCTGTTGTTGCACTTTCATTATTGTCGGTTGGATTGCTTTCAATGATGCAGACCCTGGTTATCGTGATGGGTACTGGGATTGGCTCAGCCGTCAATATCATTTTGCTTTCATCCAGGCTTAAAGGTTCGGGAAAACAGGTGAGCTTTTATCAGGCCATATTTAAAACTACCGGAGTCATTGCCCTGGCCCTGCTGATCTTCCCGGATTACCTGTTATCCGGAGATCATTCGGTACATTTGTTTTCCATTTTGCCAAGCGATCCGGGCAAAATGGTGGCCTCACTGTTCCTTATAATGCAGTTGCTTCCTGCACTTCTTCTCACTGTTCTAAAGAGTCCCGTTGCCAAATCCTTGCTAAAGATTGCACCGCCTTCGCATCACGAATCACTTTCGCAGCCAGAGTACCTAAATGTATTAGCCCTTGTCGATCCTGAAACCTCATTGTTGCTCGTAGGGCAGGAGCAATACCGAATCATGAAGTGGCTTCCGGATTATTTATTGCCTGTTAGCCCCGACAGGGGAACCAAGGTGGTTCTTGAGCCACAGGTTTTAAAAGAAACTACCACGTTGTTAAGCCAGAATATCAGGCATTTTCTGGAAGAACTTGCAAAAAAGCCGGCAGCTGCTGAGATGCAGGAACAAATTGTTCAAGCACAGCAAATGTTGTCCCTCATGAGTGATCTGGATCAAAATCTGGAAGAATTCATGGCCACAATTCAAAGTTCCTTCAATTCAGTTGTTGATCTTCCATTCACGGTTAACCTTGTTGAATCTTTGAGAACCCTGCTTGAAACTGTCAACGAGAGCTTCCTTTCCCCGGATGTTGCCGGGTTGGATATGATAATTTCCCTTACTTCTGATAAGGGTGATACCCTCCAGCGGATCCGCCAGAATTTTTTCGTTAATAATGCCGGATTAGAATTGCCTGTGCGTCAGTCACTATTTACACTGACGTTGCTGTTTGACCGGATATGCTGGCTCTTAAAATCAATGTCTCTTATTAAGCTCAAAAGCCTTTCTGGTAATTGAATGGAATAGTTATGTTTTCTTTGTACAGGCAAAAACCTTAATGGTCTGGCACAAATGATACCTAAAATCCATCTTATATGTAATGCCCATATCGATCCGGTTTGGCTCTGGAATTGGGAAGAGGGCCTGGCTGAAACACTGTCGACTTTCCGCATTGCTGCGGATTTCTGCTCAAAATTCGATGGATTTGTTTTCTGCCATAACGAGGCACTGCTCTACCAATGGGTGGAGGAATTTGAACCCGAACTGTTCCGTAAAATTCGTAAGTTGATCGCCGAAGGGAAATGGAAAATTGTCGGGGGTTGGTACGTGCAGCCGGATTGTAATATTCCATCCGGGGAATCATTTGTCAGGCAAATTCTGATCGGGAAAAATTATTTCAAGGAAAAATTTGGGGTTGAACCCCGGACAGCCATCAATTTCGATCCTTTCGGTCATTCACGCGGGTTAGTTCAGATCCTGGCAAAATCAGGATATACCTCTTATCTGTTCTGCCGACCGGGCGAACCACACCTTCATGTTCCCGATGATTTTATCTGGAAAGGATTAGATGGATCGGAAATCCTGGCTCACCGGTCGTTGGAGCACTACAATTCAGAAAAAGGCAAAGCGGCTGAAAAATTGGATACCTGGCTCGTGAAGCACCCTGATTTGGAGGAGGGAATATTCCTCTGGGGGATTGGCAATCACGGGGGTGGACCTTCAAGGGAAGATCTTGCGAAGATCCAAATTAGAATTTCGAATGCTGAATTAAATAAAGATCAGGGAGGACTCGCAATTAAGCATTCGTGGCCGGAGGCTTATTTTGACAGTCTGGAGGCTCGTCGGGATCAGTTGCCGGTTGTTGATAAAGATTTAAATCCTTGGGCAGTTGGTTGTTATACTTCGATGGCAAGGGTGAAAAAATTGCACCGACAGTTGGAAACGACCTATTTTTTTACCGAAAAGATATTGTCCCATGCAGTGGTTGCCGGACTGATGAAGTATCCGCATAGTGAATTAAAGGAGGCTCTTGGTGATTTGCTTTTTTGTGAGTTTCATGATATTTTACCTGGGTCTGGAGTGCCGGAAGTGGAAGCTTATGCCTTGCAAAGGATGAGCCATGGTTTGGAGATTCTATCACGGCTCAAGGCAAAAGCCTTTTTTAAGTTGATTTCCGGACAGGCTCCGGCACAGAAGGATGAATTTCCTATCATGGTTTATAACCCTGAACCTTATGATATTGAGGAAACTATTGAAGTGGAGCTGCAGGCTGCAGAACCGAATTTTAATCCCGATATCTTTCTTTTGCCTGAATTAAAAGATGGAAATGGTAATCCCGTGACTTATCAGCTGGAGAAGGAATCAGCTAATATTGCCAATGACCACCGCAAAAGAATTGTGTTCAGGGCAAATCTAAAGGCATCGTCGATGAACCGGTTTTCGTGTTACCTGCGTGAAGTCAGCATCTTTGATAAACCCATGAATCCGGTGCAGGAAGAGTTGCATTTCATTAATGATTGCTGTGAGATCCTCATCAGCTCTGATACCGGCCTGATTGATCAATATAAAGTTAATGGTGTTAATTTTCTCAAACCCGATTCAGCTGAACTGCTTGTGATGAAGGATTATGCAGATCCCTGGGGCATGAAAGTGAATTCATTCCGCGAACTGGCCGGAAGGTTTCGCTTGATGAGTCCTTCAGAGACTGCCGGATTTGCAGGCACTCAGGGAGCGGTTCAGCCGGTAAGAATTATCGAAAATGGACCTGTCAGAACCGTTGTAGAAGGACTGTATCGGTATAATGGCTCCGCAGCTGCTATCAGATACTTCATTCCGAAACGGGGAGCAGAGGTTGAAATTGAAGTTCGGTTGATCTGGAACGAAAAAGATAAATTGGTCAAGATGGCTTTCCCTGGCAGACTGGTAGATACAGAATGCCTTGGCCAAGTGGCTTATGGAGTTCAAACTTTCGATCGCGAAGGGGAAGAACTTGTTGCACAGCAATGGGTCGGACTTTTTTCAAAAGATCACGACCAGGCCCTAACCATCGCTAACCAAACGACTTATGGGTTCGACTATTCTGATGGAGAAATCAGGTTGTCCTTAATTCGGTCACCTGCTTATGCCGGTCACCCTGTGGATGATATCACTCCAATAGTTCGTCAGGACAGGTTTACCCCGCGTATGGATCAGGGGGAGCATGTTTTTCGTTTCAGACTTAATGCCGGGAGTTACGGTGAACGCATTGATTCGGTGGATCTCGAAAGCCTTCTCCTGAATTCCGGTTCGATGTCGCTCTGCTGTTATCCTGAAAAAAATGGAAAGAGTCCGGGTATTTGTGTGGTTGTGTCAGACAGGTCGGTCCGGCTCGGAGCATTAAAGCTTTCGGATGATGGTAATAGTATGGTAATCAGATTATTCGAAACAACAGGAACCCCACGGCAAGTGACTGTGACAGTTTCGGAGCTAAATCAAACTTTTAGACTCGAATTCATTGGGCACGAAATCAAAACCTTATCCGTAGCCCTAAATAGGAATAAAGTTGGCAACTTTATAGAGTTGCCAACTCTTTTGGTATAATCCTAATAGATTGATTTAATGATCTTTTGTAAAATTATTTTGACGAACTAAATTGAATATATTCTCAAAATCATTGGAATAGAGGCTCATAGAATCAATAGTTGGCAATTATATATTATTGACATGCCAACTATTTCTCCGACTCGGCATTAAATCAAGGTATTAGGTTTATTTTCTTTACGGAGATGAAGAGTTTATTCTTTTAACCTTTTCAAATCCTTACACATACGATTTGATTTTAGCAAATGCCAACTTTATAGAGTTGCCAACTCTACCTTAATTAAATATTAACTTTGGAATCTGTCACGTCTCTATCCTCAATTTATGATTCCAACCCGAATTCTATTCTCCGCCATCTCCGGATACGGTTTTTATTATCTGAAAACACTTTTCGATGAGATCCCTGAAGATCAGGCTATTATCTGCGGCGTAATCGACCCTCAACCTGAAATGTCCGGCTATTTCGCTGATATAGTTTCCCGGGGAGTACCCATTTATCCAGATATGGAATCGTTTTTTCTGGATGGTAACGAAGCGGACCTCACCGTGATCGCCTCTCCGCTGCAATATCATGTGCCGCAGTCGATTACAGCGATGAAAAATGGTAGTAACGTGCTAGTCGATAAACCTGTGGGTGTTACTTCCGGGGAGCTGAAAAGACTGGTTGCCGTCCGAAATCAGACAGGTAAATGGGTGGAGGTAGGCTATCAGTGGTCTTTTTCTGAGGCTATCCAAAACCTGAAGAAAGATATTCTGAAAGGCATTTTCGGAAAGCCTGTGCGGATGAAAACGATCTGTCTCTGGCCAAGGCCATTCGCCTACTTCAACAGGAATAACTGGGCCGGCAAAATCTGGGCCGACGATGGGAACCTCGTTCTCGACAGTATAGCCAACAATGCCTGTGCACATTTTCTGCACAATATGTTCTTTCTTACCGGGCAGGAGATGGACCTGAGCTCTGTGCCAGTTACAGTCACCGGTGAACGTTGGAGAGGCTATGACATTCAAAATTTCGATACGGTGGTTTGCAGGGCAATGACAGATAATGGGGTTGAAATCCTGTTTTATGCTTCCCATGTTACCGGGAATCTGGTGAATCCGGCTTTTCAGTTCGAATTTGAAAATGCAACTGTCATTTTGGATGAAAACTCCGATGGGATAGTTGCTACCATGAACGACGGAATCATTAAAAAATATGGACATCCCGATGCCGATCATCAGTTTAAAAAACTATTTAAAGCGATCGAAGCAGGTAAGGTATCAGCGCCTGTGATCTGTCCACCCGAAGCGGCTCTGTCGCAGACGTTGTGCATCAATGCATTGCATGAACTACCAAACGAAATCCAGACTTTCCCTGCACGATTCATGGTGATTGAAAAAGATCGTCGTTGGGTACGGGGGCTTGGGGAAGCGATGCAAGCCGCCTATGACCTATGGGGCGATAAGCTGGTGTTCGAAACGAAAAACACAGAAGGATGATCGATAGAGTTGTCATCCCGTTGAAAAACGGGACCCCGTCCCAGACCGCGAAAATAATTAGCAAATTAGTCAATTAGCAAATTAACGAATTGTCACATTGAGAATATGACCTCGAGAAACCTGGTAATCAAGACTCTTAATTTCGATCGGCCTAATAGGATGCCAAGGCAATTGTGGTTGTTACCATGGGCTGAGCGTCGGTATCCTGAATTTGTAAAAAAGATCAGGGATCTGTATCCTGATGATATTGCCCAGGCTCCCGGAATATATAAGAATCCGTTAAACCTGACAGGTGGTAAATACGATTCCGGAATATATATTGATGAGTGGGGATGTAAGTTTGTGAATATGGAAGATGGGCTGATGGGCATTGTTCATGAGCCGCTCATAAAAGTTTGGTCTGATCTGGATGATTTCAAAACTCCGGATGCCGCACTCAATATCGACAAGGAGGAGATTAACCGGTTCTGCCGGTCGACCGATAAATTCGTTTATGCAGGGTCAATCGTACGTCCACTTGAGCGGTTCCAGTTTTTGCGCACCATGGAACAATCAATGACCGATGTGCTTTTTGAGGAGCCCGGATTCATTGAATTACTTCGCAGAATGCATGTCCATTTCTGCAAAGAAGTGGAGGTGTGGTCGAAAACCGAAGTCGATGCGATTTTTTTGATGGATGACTGGGGAACGCAGCATGCAATGATGCTTTCTCCTGACGTTTTTAGGAAATATTTTAAGCCTATGTATCGCGATTATTGCGAAATTGCCAGTCAGCATAACAAATACGTATTTATGCATTCCGACGGTAATATTGCCGAGATTCTGCCTGAGCTGGTTGAAGTTGGCGTTAACGCAATCAATAGCCAGCTTTTCTGCATGGATATGGATCGATTGAGCCGCGAAGTTGCGGGCAAAATCACTTTCTGGGGTGAGATCGACCGCCAAAACACCCTCCCAAATGGTTCCTCCGCCGACATTACTCAAGCGGTCGACCTGATCTACTCAAAACTGTATCGCAACGGTGGGGTAATTGCCCAGTGTGAATTTGGCCCCGCAGCTAATCCGCAGAATATTTTACACGTATTTGATAGCTGGAACCGGAAGACGGAAGACAGATAGACGAAAGACGAGAGACGAAAGAGAAGATCGAAAGACAAAACGAAAAAACAGAACAATGATCGACAGAGTTGTCATCCTCGCGAAGGTGGGGACCTCGTCCCTTACCACGGATTTTAATTTAAAACGACATAATCAGCGAATCAACTAATCATCATATAATCTTATCATGAAACGCTTCCTCCTTTTTCTGCTCCTCGCCTCCCTGGGGTTATCAGCAAATTCTCAGAATCAGATTCCTCTGAAGAAATATCTTGAATATGCCAGATCTTCAGCTGATTATGTGTACAACACCCGGGATTCCATCGTGATAAAATGGCGCAAGACCATCAATCCTGAGGATATCTTCGGATATCGTGCCCCCGGAAGCCTGCTTGAAATGGCGGCTATCTATGCCACACTGTACGATCTCGAAGGAAAAAAAGTATATGCCGAACGGGCAAAAGAAGTGCTCCTGACTTACGGACAGTACACCAAGGAGTTTCCGGTTGATATATCCCGGCGAAAAGCGGATTATGCAGATGGCGTTCCGGCATTGCCTGATTTTTTTACCACCATGCGATACCTCCAGGCTTATGATAAGCTGAAAAACAAAGGCTTTCTGACCGCCACCGAATGCACAAAAATCGATGACCTCATCGCACATAGCCTCATGTTTATATTGCGTACCCAGGAATGGGGCGCCATGAACCGGTCGGCTCTTAGGGCTGAAACCCTCTCGTGGGCGGTAAAAGTTCTTCCCAATCATGCCGTTTCGCCGATGCTGAAGATGTATGAGCAGGCCCTGCGTTCAGATAACTGGGGTAAGTGGGAAATTGAGGACGCATCGTTGTATCATGGCGTATGGGTTTATGCCTTAATGGGTTCGGCCGATGCCAAGGGCCAGATGGCTGAGCTTTTCCGTACCCCTGAAATGTATTTTTATGCCCAGTATTTTCTTAACCTGATATCCCCGCAGGGTATGCTTCCGGATTTCGGTGACGCAGCAAATTTTACTAACTGGAACCGTTGGATAGTTTTCTTCGAAGCGGCCGCCAAACAATATAATAACCCCGAACTGAAATGGGCAGCAACAGTTATTTCCAACAAATTCCTCGACCTTTCAACCCCTAATAATGTGGGGATGGGCTATATGCTGCTCGATTGCTATCGTTATGGTACCGATAATATTGCTCCTAAAGCACCGGTCACCCTGAGCGAAGAGGTGATGGAAGATTTGGTCGGGAAAAAAGTTGTTTTCCGAAACGGATGGGATGAAAAGTCATCTTACCTGCTCCTGAATTACCGGGATGAGGGTGATGGTGGATTGCTGTACCGTGATTATCTGCGCAATACGATCCCGATTGAGGAAGAAAAAGTTACCCATGGACATGCCGATGAAAATAGTATCGCTCTGCTGATGTATAAAGGATCGACATTGCTGATCGACGGCGGTTACCGCGATTTCCTGCCCAGCGGTTATTTTGGCTCCTATCGGCAAGATTATTTTCATAATCGCCTGTGTGTAAGAAATGAAAAAATCTGGTTTGGCCAGAAAGAGGGTGAATCGCGATACAGCCAGTCGGACCATCCTGCCATCAAACCGCAGAATGTTATGGAATTCATGCAGAATGCAGGCTCCTATCGCAAAGTGCGCACTCAAAAGGTGGATTTTCTTACTTTCCCCGATCACGATTACAGCCGAACACGGGTGATTGATGAGGAGCTGGGTTATGAAAGCGATAGGGTGATCGTCTATATTAAGGACCCGGGCATGTACGTGGTTTTTGATATTTTCAAATCCAGATCGGAACAATTTTTTACCGCCACTAATCTCTGGCATACACAGAAGATCCTGAAACAGGGCGAACATTGGTACGATACGAAATACGAAAATATCCAAACCCGCAAAGTCGGTGGCGACCAGAATCTGCTGGTTTATTTCCCTAAGAACCATTATCATTTTGAACAAACACAGAAAGAGAACCGAAACTATCAGGAGGAGATTGCTATCGCTGATTATACTGCTCAGTTTTTCGAAATGGGTCAGCATACCGGTTTTGTGACTGTACTTATACCTCATTCTGATCAGGTGAACCCCGAACATCTGATCAAAGGAATTGAATATGTTCCCTCATCAACCGATGAGAATGGTTTGTCGGTTAGTATACAGCTCGAGGGCAAAACAATACAGGTTGGTGTGAAGTGCGATCTGAAAATGGATCTGGTAAGGGATTATCAGAGACCAAAATACACCTGGGAAGCAGGAAAAGTCGGCTACGGAGATATTGAAACCAATGCCGATTTCTTCTACACCGAGAAAGTTGGAAATAAACTCAGTTTTACTGCAGTTAATCTTACAAAAGCTACCTTCAAGGGGCAATTAATGTACGAACAACCGTCATCCTATTTCGGACTGAATTTCGATGGCCGTCCGGATAATCCGGATACCGGAAAAGCAAGGTTGTGGAGGGATACCATAACAATCCGATAATTCGACAATTTGCTAATTTGCTAATTAGAATTATAAAGTATGCAAAGGGTTAAGGAGATTATTTTAACCGGTGGAATGGTGCCGGTATTCAACCATAAGGATCCGGAGGTTGGCTGCCAGGTAGTCCAGGCTTGCTATGATGCCGGCCTTCGGGTATTTGAGTGGACAAATCGCGGCGCCGAAGCTGAAAGTCTGTTTAGTGTAATCAAGATATATATTGATAAGAATTGCCCGGGTATGTTGCTGGGCGCAGGATCCCTTTTTGATGGTGACACCTGTCGCCGGTTTCATCGTATGGGCGCTGCTTTTATCGTCAGCCCCGTTTTGGAACCCGATATGGCTCGCACCTGCAAGGAGTTGAAAATTATGTGGATACCCGGATGTGGTACGGCCACGGAAATTCATCAGGCTTATAAATGGGGTGCCGGCATTGTTAAAGTTTTTCCCGGTGATTCAGCCGGTGGTCCAGGTTTTGTTAAGGCAGTTTTGGGCCCTATGCCGTGGGCGGAAATCATGCCTACAGGAGGCGTTAGTCCGGATGCCGGTAACCTGAAAACCTGGTTCGATGCCGGTGTTTGCTGCGTAGGCATGGGATCAAAATTGTTTACCAAAGAGTTGATTACCGATCAGGTCAGACTGACTGAAGCTGTTAAAACCACCTTGGAACTTATTAGGAAAATCAGATGATGAATGTGATTAGAATAGCTCAAAAAAGCGCTGTCATCCCCGCGAAAGCGGGGACCCCTTTCCTTAACACGAATTCTTGCAAATGTCCTTGCTTCATCTCATAATCGCCCTGATTGCAACCATCGCTGCCGGATTCATCAACGCGGTGGCCGGGGGTGGTACGCTCATTACTTTTCCGGTGCTCATTGCACTCGGACTTCCTCCGGTGTCTGCCAATGTAACCAATACCATTGCTTTATGCCCGGGCTATTTTGGAGGGATCTTCGCCCAGCGTAAAGATTTCAGCTCTCAGAAAAAACGGCTGATTGCCATACTGCCACTGAGTATCATCGGAGGGATAGCTGGCGGTTTGATATTGTTGAACACCGGTGAAAAAGCCTTTAATGGCATTGTGCCGTACCTGATTTTCCTGGCGTGCTTTTTACTGGCTATCCAGGTGCCGGTGAAAAAATGGATGCAATCCAATAGCGGCCACAGGCACAGCACCATGATCAAGCGGTTGGGCGCCGGATTACTGCTTCTTCTGGCATCAGTTTACGGAGGCTATTTCGGAGCCGGGGTGAGTGTTATCGTTATTGCTATTCTGGGTTTGATTTACGACGATTCCCTCACCAGCCTGAACGTGTTGAAACAGGCAATATCTTTCAGTATAAATGTATCAGCGGCCATCTATTTTGCTTTCTCTGGCAAGGTCGATTGGACCTTTGCTGGCGTGATGATGGCAGGTGCAATCATCGGTGGCCTGATCGGTGGAAGGTTCGCCAGCAGCATTAAACCTGGCGTTTTACGGTGGATTGTTATAATAGTGGGCTGTACCGCAGCAGTATTATACTTACTGAAATGAAAACCAAATCATTTTTCCTGGCTATTATCCTCCTGGCCTTAACAGGAATAGGTTCAATAGTATTAGCCACACCTCAGGAATTCAGGGGTGTCTGGCTTCATTCCGGTTTGTTCGACAAGAATGCTGATGTCGCCAGAGGTCAGATAATCAAGCTTTTCGATTCCTATCAGGAGATTGGGATTAATAATCTTTTCTGCTATTATACGCTGCCTGAGGAGAACGGTTTTGAATGGGATTACCTGCAGGCACTTATCGATGTTGGTCATAAACACGGCATGAAAATCCACCCGGTCTTTTGCCCCGGTCACGATGTTGCCCTGACAGGTGAGATCAAGGATCATCCCGAATGGCAGATCCAGGACCGCGACGGGAAACGAATCCCGAACCTGAATCTGACTCTGCCCGAAGTCCGTAATTATTGGATGAGGACAATTTCGCGGGTAATGAAATATGACATCGATGGTATTCATCTCGATTATATCCGTTTTCCTGTGAATCAGCGCTATAGCTATGATAGCGTTACTTGTCAGGCATTTAAGAAGGAATACGGTTATACGCCAAAAGAAATCTCACAGGATGATGGCAGCATGCTCTGGTGTGAATGGATCAAGTGGAATGCCCGGCAGATCACTGAATTGGTTAAGGAAACTCGGGCACTGATAACAAGGTCTGGTAAAAAAATACTCCTGGGGGCCGATGTATTTCCAAGTCCGGATACCTCACCGGTATTGATCGGTCAGGATTGGGAAAGCTGGGCCAATATGGGCCTGGTCGATTTTATTTGCCCCATGCTGTATACCAACGACCTGAAATTATTTAAGGAATATACCTCCCGGGCAGTAAAAATTGCGGGTACGGGATACGCAGTTTATCCCGGTATCGGAGTAAAAACCTCACATAATAAAATTACTAAAGACTTGCTGGTCAAGGAGGTCGAAATTGCGAGGGAAACCGGTGCCGGTGGTGAGATCTTCTTTTCAGGCAATTCCTTTGATCAGGAAATGAGAGACGCACTAAAGGCAACTGTTTTCAAGCAATCTATCAACCATCCCCCGGTTAAAACCAGAGGCTATTGATATCGATTTTCCCTAAACCCGATACCTGATACCCGATACCTGATACCCGACACTTGATACCCTTATGAACCTCGAAACCCAATTAACCGCCCTTGCGCTGAGTTTAGGTGCAACACGCTCTGCTATCGTCAATGTTTCAGACATTCAATTTTCCGAGACTTTCCGCGATCTGTGTGAAATGAACAGCTGCGGAAAATACAAAACCAATTGGATGTGCCCACCGGCTGTCGGTCCTTTTGAGGATCTCAAAAATGAGGTTTTGGCTTTTAAAAAGGGTCTGGTCGTACAAACAGCCTACCAGATGGAGGATTCGTTTGATTTCGAAGGCATGATGAATGCCAAGGATATACATGAAAAAGTATTCCGGAATATCGTGGATCATATCGAAACAGAAAAACTGCTGGATCCTTATCTTCCTTTAAATGCCGGGGTTTGCTCCTATTGCGAAAATTGTACTTATCCCGATCGCGACTGCATCTATCCTGAAAAGGCGCTGGCTTCGGTGGAGGCTTACGGTATCGATGTCACCGCGCTGGTTACCGCTTGCGGCATACCCTACAACAATGGGCAGGCCTCTGTTTCGTATGTTGGGATGGTGCTTTTCCGGTAATGATCAGTTATTTCTGATACATCTCACTGACAGGCCTGAATTATCGTCCACACCCAATGAGATAATATCATCGCTATTGTAAAACATCCCTTTACATATCGACAGCGTACGTATGGTCGTGGTCCAGAAATAGGCTGCATCACCCGTACTGATAAATGTCCCCTTCTCATTTAATTTGCCTCCTGGAAAAGCCGCAAAACCACTGGTATTATCGCCATTGCCATGATCGGTCCAGGCGGATGTGGATTTGAGCTTTTTGCCGGCCGGCATTCCAACCGTTGCGATTAACCCATTATAGGCGACGTCAGAATCGGGCAGATGCCAGCCATTCGGACAGGCGGCCATTGCTGCCGGCAGATTGTACAATACCCCGTATTGCTTGTAATACCAGGAAGATACAGCATCCGCAACTGACGAACCCTGGTAGTCATAAACATAATAAAAAGGGTCCTCCTTTGAACCTTTTGAGGCTGGACTTACGCTGGGCAGGTAGGCCAGGTTTTCCGTCATCCAGGTGGAATTCCCAATGGTTTTAAACTGATAAACATGATTATCCCGCAGATCAGTAAAGGTGCCCCGGAGAGCTGTTCGGGTCATGACAAGATTTAACTGGGTTTCAATTTCCTGACAATTCACCACCTGTTTGAATGCTGTATAGGAGTTGTCCTCTGTGGTGGCTTTTTTAATCGATAGGGTTCGCTGGCCAAAAGGAATGTACCAAAGTCTGTAAAATCCTGCCGCATTGGTGGTTGCCTTCAAATTGCTTTCGGTCCCATCCGGATTCAAAACCACTGCTGTGGCATTTTCAAGTGGTAATCCGCCCTGATCCGAAATGGTTCCCGATAACTTTGTCGTATAATTAACGGAGGTGATCTCAACTTTTACGCGCAACGTATCATTCAGGGTTATCCTGACTTTGGAGTCAAAAATTGAGAAGGCGGGTTTGGTGATTTTCAGGTCATAATCGCCGATTACGATTCCTTCAATAAAAAAATGACCGGTAGCATCAGTTGCAGATGATTTATCTCCAATGGTAACATTAGCCAGGTCTACTGGGATCTTGAAATTTGTATAGTTAACCTGTCCTTCGAGATTGCCCAGTTGCGGTGCCCCTAAAAGGATTTGAAAATCGCGGTATGTTTCAGATTCAGCATCGGCAACCACTACCTTTATCGTATAGGTTTTTCCGGCTCCGTCTGCCGGAGATTTCCATTTTACCTGTACCTGATTTACTGAATCCGGAAATTCCCCGCCATCTGCTGTCCATCGGTATTCGAGTTTATCTCCATCCTCATCGGTAGCAGCAACAGACAATGTAAACAGCGTGCCGGCGCTTCGGTTTTCCGGTGTGCAAACCAGGCTGGTGATTACCGGAACATGATTTTTGGCACATGCTATCGTAAATAGTATGATCAACAAGAATAGGATTCTTTTTGGCCGAAACATATCAATCAATATATGATTAATTTCATTTAATCCGATTTCACACATCTTACTGAATAGCCATAGGTTGAACTAACAATGACAGGTCGGTCTTCACCTTTGATAATATCGATATACCAGGCATACAAAGGATTGCGGTCGGCAAGCCATATATTCGTGACACTCTTTAATCCAACCGACTTTTTTGTTAAATCGATGTATCCTCCCATCAAAATATGCATCTCTGAGCTGCCTCCGAGAAGCAATGGTGCAAATCCATTGGGTGCTTCCAGATTTACCATTTCCTGAAATTCAGCCTTCGTGGGCAATCTCCATCCCTTAGGGCAAATAGGATACAAGACATTGTTGTAATCGTACAGACCACCATATCGTTTGGTCAGTGTAGTGTCACCGGCATAATTCATTCGCACCAATGCCGGAGGCTTGCCTCCAGGTCCCGGTTTGATCTCAACTTTCATATTTTCCTGAGTCCACCATAGATTTCCGATCTTAACAGTACTATAATATTCAGTAATAAATTGTCGCTTGTCAACCATTACTCCAGTCTCATGACTGCCATTATATACATGAACTGTATCCGTTGCTGTAGAAGAATCATTGTGTGAATCAGTCACCTTCAATCTAACCAAATGTTTACCCAGGGTAGCAAAATGACAGTTGATTTCGCGGAGATTATCAAACTCCGGTTCCATCAAGCCGTCCTCATTAACATCCCATTGGTACTTTAAATCCAGTATCGATGTTTCCCGGTCACTGGTACCATAAGAATGGAAATAGTAATTTGACTTAAGATTCCCTAATCTGTTGCCGGCAACAATAACGGCATTCGGTGGAGAATTCTCAGGAAAAACCTCTATTTTCTTTATAGTATCCATGTATAATCCACGATCATCTGTGACTCTCAGTTTTACCCTGACAATCCCTTCCGTTTTTATGACCAGATTATAAAGGGGGGAAGTCAGGTTTACAGCTTCCCAAAGGCCATCACACAGTATATCCCAGGAATAAGTCAACTTTTTGTCATCCCTTCCAAGGAATCTTGATCCGGACGCATTAAAATGAAATACATCGACTACAGTGCTGAACCCGCCATCAGCTGTGAAGGTTGCCTTAATGCTATCATTAAGGAGGTCGACGGTGACCATTTTTCGCAAAACCGAACTTCTGTTTGTAGGATCTTTTACCTCAACGCCTGCGTTGAACTTTCCTGAGGCGTCATATTGGTGAAGACTAACGGGGTTGTGATCAAATCCCGTATCCCAATTCCCGTCGCCATCGAAATCCCATCGGAATGTCAGCAAGTTGCTCGAATCTTCATCGTCATAGGTTTTTGAGGCATCAAATGAAAATTGAGTATAAATGTTTGAAGAATCCGGTTGAATAGATAAATGAACAACTGGTGGCGAATACCCCTGAGCTACTACGATTGTTGCAAAAGAGGTGTCGCGGATATCCGACATATTACGTGCCTCCATTCTGACTCTGTAAGTCCCGGGTTTCAAATAGCGGTGTTTAATCAATGGACTGGAGGTGTAATCCTGATCCCATATTCCATCGTTTTGCCAGTCGTATCGGATCAAAATAGGATGTTCATCATTGGCAGTCAGAAACGTTTCAGCGGCATTAAATTCAAATCGTGTTATGGTGGATCCGGATTCAGGGATGACTTTGAACACAGACTCAACCGGTAAAGGTTCAGCAGGTTTGTCATTGCATGACCATAGGATCAAAGCAATTACTATCAATACGATTTGTCTAGTTTTTCCGATGGCCATCACTATCGAGAAAATTCAATTGTTTGGTAAAACTTCCATATGCCAATGAATCAATGGATTGATCATCAAATTGAAAGTCCTTAGTCTCAGCAGTTAATAAGGATCCAAAAAGCCCCTGTCCATTGAATATGTTTTTATAATCAAAGAATTGGAATGGATCTTGGCCTTGTAATGAATTCAGGTAAAACCCCACTGATTCGCTTCCGGCGACAACAAAGACATCGGTACCCGAATATCGACGCAATAAGGAACTATCGGATGGTATCAACTCTGCCAGCTTTTTATAGAATTGGTTACTGTTCACTGTATAGGAGTAAAATGCGCCGGGATCATCGCGGCGGAAGGTGGTTGCAAAAAGAATATTTAAGGTCTTATCCATAATCCCCTCACTTCTAATTTCCTTAAAGTGCAACCTGAATCCCACCTGGTAGATTGCTGCATTTTCACTTCTTGTCCAGTGAACCAACGGATTATGATCGTCGAGGAGATGAATTTTTCGTCCCACCGGATAGGCCGGATCAACTAATGAGAAACTACCTAAGGATTGGAATGATGAGTAAGCCACATAATCCCAATTTTTGATTTCGATAATCAATCGATAGGTTGCTTTTTCCTTGATTTTGAAATTTCCCTGGTATATCCATTGTCTGTCATTCGGGAAAAACCCTGAATCTTTACTAACTCCCGTTGGAAAGAAACGATTTACCTCGGTTACCTGCGAGTTTTCCACTGTTTCAATGGTGACATTGACTTTACCGGTAATCAAAAGACTATCGGCCGAAGAAGGAGGAATGTCAGCGTTTATTGAAAGGTAGGATTTTGATAATAGCAATCGTTGAATGGTGTCGTCCTGATTCAAAATACAATATACCACCGGAACTGGCCCTGATTCATCGGAAACATGGATTTCGGTATCGCAGGAAAGTGCGAACATCGCTATACATATTAAGATCAGGTTCCTCATAATCATTGTAAAAACCGGATCATGACTTCGGTCGTTTTATCTTCTTCAACTGTAAAAGTATAGGTCGCATGTTTCTGACCCCATTTATTTCCGGGAAAGCCACCCGCCGAGCAGCTGTCACCCTCACAGAGACATGCGATTGCTGCTTCTAAATAATAGGTGCCCGGAGCCAGGTAAAAAGTGTATTTCTGCTGTGTGTCGGTGACATTGGCTGACTGTAGATATTTCCCTTTGTACATTTCATAGGCATTGACAGCAATATGCAAGTCGGTACGAATGATCTTACTGGTTGGTAACCAGCTATGTGTCACCGGAAAATCCGCCACCAAAGTTCCAAACGGTTCAGCCGTTTTGTTATCCGGATTATTTGGATCAGTTGGTATTAACTCACAAGAAATTAACAAAATCGCTAAACCGGCAATGAGTAAGTTTCTCATAGGGCACAATAGAATTACGTCAAAATGATGGGGGATATTCAAAGGTAGGTGTATTTAAACTAATTTCCTAATTATTCACCCTTTCTGCCTACTTTTAAAAAATTATCCAGGAGGAGCTTTCTTATAAGTCAAACGATATGAGAATCAGGCGATTGTTTATGTTTCTTGTTTTGGTATTCAGCTTTTATCATCTGGTAAATTCATATGCTGCCACACCACCTAAAGGTTCTCGGATTGTTCGTACTGCCGAAATCATGAAGTATCCGGATAACCGACCCGCCGCAAGCTTTCGGCTCGATGCAAAGGATCAGGGAGTTGTGTTCCGTCACGGCACCGGACCCAACCGGTGCGATTCACTCGGAGCACGAGATGTGTGGGTTTTTGAAAACAAGGGTACCTACTATATGCATTACGATGGTGCCGGCCCCAAAGGCTGGTTGTGCTGTTTGGCTACCAGTAAAGATCTGGTGAAATGGGTTCCTAAAGGACCGGTTCTCGATTTTGGCTCCAAAGAAGAGGATGATTGTGCATCGGCATCTTATGGTGTCACCTACCTCGACGGAAAAACCTGGCACATGTTTTACCTGGGTACTCCGCATACCTCCCCGGCACCCGACCTGATTCCCGCTTTCCCGTACCTGACGATGAAAGCTAAAAGCAATTCACCGGAGGGTCCCTGGATCAAGCAGAAAGATGTCACCCCTTTTCGCTGCAAACCCGGCACCTATTATCAGGAAACGGCCAGTCCCGGACATATTATCAAACAGGGCGATGATTACCTGATGTTTTTCAGCGCCTCAATGAAAAGGACCATCAGCATCGCCCGTACCCGCAACCTCGACGGACCCTGGACACTCGATCCGGCTCCGATTGTTTCACCCGAGGAGCAGGTCGAAAACAGCTCCCTCTACTTTGAACCGACCAATAAAACCTGGTTCCTTTTTACCAATCATATCGGGCTCGAAGGGTTTGAGTACACTGATGCTATCTGGGTTTACTGGACAAAAAATCTGAATAAGTGGAATGCTGCAGATAAAGCAATCGTTATGGATGGCAAGAATTGCAGCTGGAGCCGCAAGTGTATCGGTCTGCCTTCCGTGGTAAAGGTTGGTAATCGTCTGGCTATTATTTACGATGCTCCAGGCGGCGACAGCAAGAGTCACATGAAACGCGATGTCGGACTGGCCTGGCTGGATCTCCCGATAAGCTTGCCTAAAGATTAATGTCTTACTGTCTTATATTTAGTTAATTAAATGAAAACCATAGGCCTGATCGGTGGCATGAGCTGGGAGTCGTCAGCCGTTTATTACGATATCATCAACAAAACCGTTAAGGAAAAACTCGGCGGGCACCATTCGTGCGACTGTCTTATGTACTCGGTGGATTTTGCTGTGATCGAAGAATTACAACATAAGGGCGATTGGGATCAGCTAACGCAAATCATGGTGAAAGCTGCGCAGCGGTTGGAGCGGGGCGGAGCTGAGTTAATTGTCATCTGCACAAATACGATGCATAAAATGGCTCCGGAAGTGGAGAAAAGCGTGTCCGTTCCGTTGCTCCATCTGGTGGATGCTGTCGCCGCAAAGATCAAAGAAACCGGACTTGAAAAAGTAGCACTCCTGGGAACCCGGTTTACCATGGAACAGGATTTTTATAAAGGCCGGCTCAAGGATAGGCATGGAATTGAGGTAATTGTGCCCGATTTGGCAGGTATCGAAATGGTTCACCGGATTATTTATCAGGAACTCGTTCACGGGATCATTAAAGAGGAATCACGAGTGAATTTTCTCGCGGTTATTGAAAGATTGATGGCCCGCGGAGCTCAGGGAATTATTCTGGGTTGCACGGAGATTCCCCTGTTGGTCAAACAGGAGGATTGTACCGTCCCGGTTTTTGATACCACCACTATTCATGCTATTGCCGCCGTTGTTGCTGCACTGGATTAAACAAATTTGCCCCAATTTTGTCTCATACGATTCAATAACATTTATGAATAAGATCGCAATCATCATTGCCCTGGCCTTATATGGCGGAATCAATTACTGGCTTTTCCGTCGCACCTGGCAGGCCCTACCCGCCAATGCGCTGATGCACATAATTTTCATCATCCTTTTTGTGCTCTGTTCGTTATCGTTTTTCTTTGCAATGGCCCTCGGAAACAAGATGCCGTTCGTGGTTACTGCGGTTCTCGAAAATATCGGCGCCTACTGGGTGATCGGCTTGATGTATTTTATGATGGCAGCGCTGTTTTTCGATATCCTCCGATTCTCAAATCATTTTTTAAAATTTTACCCCGATTGGGTTTACTCCAATTATCAGCAGGTTAAGCTTATTACCCTGATTTCGGTCGTCGGATTATTTACGGTATTCTCCCTGATAGGAAATTATCGGTTCCGCCATCCTATCGTGCACCAGGTGAATGTGGCGCTGGCAAAAGGCGACGGTCAGGCCGGATCACTCACCATTGCCATGGCAAGCGATGTGCACCTTGGAAATATTATCCGTAAAGGCAGGCTGAAAAAATATGTGGAGCTCCTGAATAGCCAGAATGCTGATATTATCCTGTTCGCCGGCGATCTCATCGATCACAGTATGCGGCCGGTGGAATTTCAAAAAATGGATGAAGACCTGCTTAAGCTCAAGGCTAAATACGGAGTTTATGCCATCTTCGGAAATCATGAGTATTATGGGGATATTGAAAGGGCAACCGCCTTTTACAAACGGTCGGGGATTACTCTCATCAGGGATTCCACGGTAACTATAGATAAGCGGTTTGTATTGATAGGCCGCGACGATATCTCGCAACATCGCAGAAAACCGCTCGAAACCATCGTCGCTGGTATCAAGGATAATCTGCCCAGAATTCTGCTCGATCATAATCCCGTAAAAATGAACGATGCACTGAAAAATAATATCGGGTTACAGCTTTCCGGACATACCCATAATGGTCAGATATTCCCCCTGAATTATATTGTTGGAAGCATGTATCCTTTAGCCTACGGATATCTTAAGAAAGGAAATACCAATTTCTTTGTTTCCTCCGGATTAGGCCTCTGGGCAGCGCCGGTAAGGATTGGCACCAATTCGGAAATCGTGAGGATTACAATATCTTTGATCTGAGAGATATTAACCTGCCGATTTATGAAAACTCTTCTGATTAAGGTCCAGGTTCTCTGGACCCTCTTGCTATTGCCCTTATTCCTGAACGCCCAGTCCGGTCCGGCTACTTCAAAAAGCCAGGACAATCCGGATTATATGAACTCTTTTCAGAAAGGCCGTGAATACTATTTCCTCCGAAGCGGAAAAACCCAGTTTATTTTGCAGGCTGATCAAACTGGCACCTTGCCGGCATTTACCTGGATGGCTTTTAATGCCAATATTCCATCACAGTCCGCCAGCAAGAAGTCGGCCCTGAATTATACGCCGGGCTCCAACTTTGGAGAATCTGCTCTACAGGTTATTCTGGGTGATGTTTCTTTTACTTCACTTTCCTTTAATTCGAAAGTGAAATGGGTGGTCATGGACTCGATGCCGGCGGTGGAATGCAGCTGGTGGGCCGGGGGAGTAAAAGTTACCGAAAGATATTCAGCCTCTGATCAGCCCAACCGGATACTGCGCAATATAACTCTTACTTCCTCAGATCTGTTGGGGAACGATTCGGTAAGGTTGCGGTTAACTGTGCCTAAAGGCTCTTTTAAAGTAACTTCTGCCGGCCTGCTGAGCGCAAAACCTGAAGGCAATATCGGTATAGATATTACTGAAATGTCAGGAAAGCTAAGCTTTTCCAACTGGACAAGGGATGTGGAAAATGGAACTTTGGAAAGTCCCCTGATTCCGCTGGCCCCTGACGCTGCCGTCAAAATCGGAACCAGTATCTCATTCAGCTTTCCAGCTGATAAAACGCCGGCACCCATCTGGAACGAAGAAGCAAATCATTACCGGAAATTATCTGTTATTCAAGCAGATGATAGCCTGATAGGTTCGCTTTACCAAAATGCTTCATCCGCCTTGACAGGCCTGACAGCTGGAAGCGGCCGCATGGATGCCGGGGTTTTTGAATACGGCAACCAGTGGGTTCGCGATGGATCAAATGTGGCTATGGGTCTGATATACAGTGGAGCCTTTGAGAGCGCCCGGTCATTGCTGACCTATATTCTGGCCGATCTGGTGAACGATCAGGGAACAACGGTCGTGGCCGGTGGTTTCGATGCGCCCGACCGCGAGGAGTTTGATCAGATGGGTGTTCTGATGCATTGCCTCAAGCTTTTTGGCGAATGGACAGGCGATTACTCATTGGTGAAAAATTACCGGAATAAAATTATCGCCATGGTGGAGAGACCGCTCAATCCGGTCTTCCGCGATGCTACCGGAATGGTGCATAACCGCCGCGAGTTCTGGGAACGTACTTTCAGTGATGCTTACGAGCTGGCCTATCAGACTTATATGGTTCAGGGACTGAGAGATGCAGCTGCTCTATCGGACATTCTTGGGGTACCTGAAAAAGCCGGAAAATGGAAACACGAGGCGGACGTTTTCCTCGAAGCTATGGTAGCTCACCCAACAAAATCGCTGGTGGTCGACGGGGCATTTATCAAACGGCGGAATGTCGATGGCGATGCAACAGGTATCACCACCGGACGGCAGTTGTCGTATAAGAATGACGCACCCGGACCCACGGAATTCAATCACCGGTTAAATCCCGATGCCACGTATGCGCTGCCGGTAATGTTTGGTCTCATTGACCCCAAATCCGGACTTGCAAAGAAATCACTCGACAAACTGGAATCCATCTGGGATGCACGCTGGTTTGGCGGCGGATATGAACGCTATCATTCAAGTTCGCAGATCGACCAGCCCGGACCCTGGACCTTTGGCACGGCATTTATTGCGCGAGCCCAGCATTTCGCGGGAATGTACGACCGCAGCCGCAGATCATTGCAATGGCTCCGAAATATCGAGGGTGGGAATGCAGGTGCGTGGTTTGAGGAAATACCATTGAACCGCTCACAGGTTCCCTATAGCGGTATCGTTCCCTGGACTTCTGCCGAGGTTACCTCATTCGTCGTTCAGCAATGGCTTGGGATCAGTATTGCAGGAAATGAAATCCGGATCAGGCCGGCACTGTATGCCGGAGATCAGAAGGTATCGGCTAGACTGAGATTCCGAACAGGTTTTATCAGGATAGAATTGGAACAAAAGGGGAAAAAGACTTCCTGCAAAGTAAATGGTAAGCCACTTAGAGAAACAGAAAAAGGGGTTTTTATGATTAAAGTTTCCAACTTTAATCAGTAGGTTCTACCTGGTACAGCAGCCTGTTCAAAGTTGGCAACTTTATTTATGCACCATCCTCACCATCCGGTTTTCGATCATGTCCTGAAGCTCCACCAGCAATAACCGTTCCTGTGAATCTACATGACCATCCTCCATGGCAATATGAATAATCTCTTCATATTCCTCCCTGGTGATTTCCTGATCCTCAATCGCCTTTTTAATCATCTCCTTAAGCCGTTGAGCGCTTTCGCTGATTGCCATGTCACGATAATTTTATAGGTTTATCTTCTTATTAAGTAAATATATATAAAATTCATTAAAAGTCGACAGTTGGCAGTAGACAGTCAGCATTAGGCAGTCGATAAGGTACAAGTAAGATAATAGATATATGATAGATAATGAATTAAGGTTCAAGGCGTTATATGGCTAACCCCAGACTTCAGTCTGGGGGCCTGTCACCAGTCACCTGTCACCAGTCACCAGTCACACGATACCCGATACCTGACACCTGATACCCCATACCCCATGAAACACAAACTCCTCTCCATCCTCCTGATCTGCCTCGCAGTCAGCACCCTCTTAACCGCCCAGTCGTTGCAAAACGGCATGGGTAACCTCTACCAGCTTTCGAACGCCAAATCACGCTCGGTAAGTCCCGAAAACTTAACCGGTGGCAAGGGCCAGGGCGGAATGACAACCCTTGAAAAAGGCAGTGCAGCCAATGCAGCCCGCGAGCTCGGTCAGGGCTGGAAAGTGAATCCATATGTCCGGATCGAGCCGGGTAAAACCTTTACGATGGCGGAGATAACCGGTCCCGGGATGGTTAATCATATCTGGATGACTCCTACCGGCGATTACCGTCTGGCCATTTTCCGGATTTACTGGGACGATGAAACCGAACCCTCAGTTGAAGTGCCGGTTGGTGATTTCTTTTGCTCGGGCTGGGGATGGGGCAATGAGCCTCAAATCAATTCACTGGCAGTTTGCGTGAATCCCCAGAACGGCTTTAATTGCTACTGGCCGATGCCATTTCATAAAAAATGCAAAATCACTATGGAAAATCAATCGGCCGGCCGGCTGATCCTCTATTATCAGGTGGATTATTCGGAAACCGAAATTGACCCCCATGCAGGCAGCTTTCATGCCCAGTTCCACCGTGTGAATCCAAACCCTGATAAGCAGGATTATACGATTGTCGACGGCATCAAAGGCAAGGGCCAATATGTGGGTACCTACATTGCACATGGCGCCAATAGTCCGGGATGGTGGGGCGAAGGCGAGGTGAAATTCTATATCGATGGCGACTCTAAATTTCCAACTATATGCGGCACAGGCGATGAGGATTATTTTAATGGTTCTTACGGATTCGAGGAGAGAACCGACAGTCTGGGAAAATATCACTATACCGATTTCAGCACCCCTTATACCGGCTTTCATTTCATTAAGGATCCTGCTAATAAATCCACCCAACGCCGGTTTGGTGAGTACCGTTGGAATATAATGGACCCGGTTCGTTTCGATAAGGATCTTAAAGTAACGATCCAACTGCTTGGCTGGCAGAGCGAAGGCCGCTACCTGCCCCTTAAGGATGATATGTCATCTGTTGCCTACTGGTACCAAACGGAACCACATGTTCCGTTTGCCAAGCTGCCATCGAAAGACAATCTGGTCATAAAAAACTGATATATGACTAAGGGGGTGAGACAAAATATAAATTTTCATTAAGGATGTTTTAAGGTGGTACGATGCACTCTAAAGGGTCAATTAGGTTTCTTCGGAGTGCCTCGACTGATAAATCTAGTTTTTTGTCAATTT
>Ga0114951_10001457_pt1 | contig 29201 bp, 10 predicted proteins | sample AM7aDNAmetaG_FD_88677 | JGI IMG/M metagenome (GOLD analysis project Ga0114951, IMG submission 88677) | Freshwater microbial communities from Finland to study Microbial Dark Matter (Phase II) - AM7a DNA metaG | ecosystem: Environmental > Aquatic > Freshwater > Lake | place: Finland: Lake Alinen... | reverse complement strand
GAACAGTCCTACCCCAAGGCCAAGAGCACCCTAGCCTATTGTCTAGGTGGCTTCAGGATGATCCTTCGATCTTTCCCAGGTATGGGACCCCTTGTTAGATATGTGGAGAGAGCAATGGATAGCGTAGCAATGGCTGAGAGAGTAGCTCACAAATATGCAGGGGCACTCTTGCAGTTCCCTGGCAGCACTGGGCAGAAGTTCAAGAATCCCACCATTACTATCAGTAGTGTGAAGTACACCCTATCCACTCATGGGGGACCCCTAGGGGATCTTGCAGAGCCGGAAGATCCTTCTTGGGCCGGTAGCGCCAAGGTGATCCGAATGCAGTCGGATAACCCATGGAAGTTCCTGTGGGTTTATGACACGGACAGGCAGATGGTTGCCATGTGGCGGGTCACAGACGGGAACAATAAGGTCTGGGGTCCTGCTCAGTCCGAAGCAATGAGTGTGGTCAAGCTGGACCGGAAGGGTCAGATCAACAGAGTCACACATGATATCTTTGTGAAAATTGAATCTGCCATGCACAAGCTGGAGAGGGTGTACATGGCAGAATTGGAACGCTACATTGCCGAGAGCAAGACGGATTTCCAGCATCAGGTAGATGCCTTGGTCCAGGAATACTACGAAACGGTGGTGGAACCTAGGATCATCAAAGAAGTTGGAGATGTCAACAAGGGGGCTATCCCCTTCGGATTCAAGCCTAACCCTGACTCATCCTTCCCACAGGATCGCCAGAGAATCAATTTTGTGATGAGTAGGATTTATGACACTCTCTTCACTTCACAGAAGATTCATGTGTTCTTGAAGGCCCATGGTGTTGACATGGACAACCCACAAGGGGATATCCAGGCAGCATATTGGGCACAGAACGAAATCTGGGAGAATGCCATGGACAAGTATTATCCTTCTCTCCGTTGATGGTGTTATGATATCCGGGGTAAGAGTACCCTGATGTCAGAAGACTTCCAACTGGCCTTTCCGTGTCCACATTACATTGATGGGGAAAAGTCAATCCTGGATACAGACAGGGTTACTCTCCAAACTCGTCAACCCCTCTTTGGTACGGGGATGGTAAGGGTGCTGGTCAATGACCAGTACCTCATCCCCTCTACTGGTTACTACTCTTCGGCTACATTGATCGGGAGCGTGAAGGAACCATTCCGTATCCCTCTCAGAGAGAATACGGTTTCGGTCACGACCCCTAATGGCACGGTGACCCGTGCTTTGACTGTGGGGTATCGAACTGTTGCAGAGCTTGTCCCTCTCTTCACGGTGCCTAACATGGGTCTCTTGGCGGAAGCTTCGGGAGGGAGGCTCATCCTACGGGAGACTACAAGGGTAGGTTTGGATTCCTGGGTCAATGTTCAAGGGTTTGCAGCTTCGGCTCTAGGCTTTGGGCAACAGCATATGGCTGCGGGAAGGAATATCTTCCCTGGGTGGAGGTTGCTTCGCCGTCCCATGATTCAGGGAACGGTAGAACAGGGGTATACCCTCCAGTTCACTGAGCCCTTCAAAGCCAACCCATACTTCAGGGTTTCTTACCCAGTGCCCAGGCAGTACTGCCTTCGATGCCGGTCTACGGGCGTCGAGAATGATTATGGATTTGATGCAAAGGGTGAAGCCCTGATGGTACAGGATGAGAACCTCCTGTATCAAGCTTCCCTGAAAATCATGTTGACGGACCTTCAATCCAACCCCTACCATCCCTGGTATGGAACAGTACTCAGGTCTTTGATTGGGCAGAAGGCTATTCCTGGTACGGCCGAGACAATCAAATCTACGGTCAGGGATGCTTTGGCTAACTTCCAGAAGGTCCAACAGGAACAAGCCAAGTACCAGAACGTATCTGCCAAGGAGAGGTTGTACTCTGTATTGAGTATCAATGTTACTCAACCAGAGGGGGCACCTACGGCTTTCATTGTCGATGTTGTAGTCAGTAACTTCTCTGGGGACCCTGTGAGCCTCACAATTGTGTATACTAGCCCTGGAGTGGTAGCATTGGCAGGGACTAATAACCTGTCTCTGGGATAGAGCTATGGCAAACCAGACTCAAATCTACGGTCCTGATGGTGTGCTGAGAAGTGACCTGATCTTCTCTACAACCACAACATCTAAGTTCCTGACAGGCACTCTTCCAAGTGACACGGCAGTTGTGGAAGTTTCCATCAGGGGTCAAGCCTATTCGGCAGACCCAGATTTGGTGTACTTCACAGCAACTAGCTTTATCATCCCCAGCCCTTCGGCATATCCGAATGGCTTGGATCTTGTCTCCGGTCCCAACGAAGTCCTCATCAGGACTACCAATCTTGTAGGTGCAATCAGTAATCCTGCACGAGCAATCATCAACCTGATAGCATCTTCTAGTGACTCCCTAGGTACCCCTCCTTCCGGGATTACCGTTGAGAGACAAGATGACTCTGTAACTATCACTCTCACTGGACTCAGTGATACCCGTGTCACTGGTTACAACTTCTATGCCTCAATTTCTCCCGGTGGTGGTTCTTCGGGATACTCTCGGATCAACTTGTACCCTGTTACTACCTTTGCACAAGAGGATGTGACTACAGAGTTTGGGACCATTGAGGCTAAGTTCCCTACTCTAAAGACTTCCAATCTACGTCTCTTGACAGTAGTCTCACAGGAGAACATTGCGGGCACTTCTCTTTCAACGGCTCCCGATATCAATGGTCTCATGGATGTCCCGGATAACACATCCAGGATAGATGCCAGAATCTCATATTCATCTGTGGAAGCTGTCAAGTACTACAGTTTCCAGCATAGCCGTGTAGCTGGGGTTTCCTCGATACCCCCTACCATCTCCAACAACTCTTTTGCGGTAATCGACCCTTCTGATTACCTATACTACATCACCACGGCACTCTACTATGATCCGGCAACGAACCTGGAGTTTGAGAGCCCTTACTCTGTTGAAGTGGTAGGGGCACCTGTAAACATCCAGAGAGGGAATGCTCTTGGTATCCCCATAACTACTCGTCAGACGATTCTTCAAGACACGGTCTTGTCTATCTACCGGACCCGGACGGACATTGCTATCCAACCGGGATCAGTCATCAGGGATACCTTCATTGACCCATTCCTATCTGAAGCCGAGAGGATCAGATTTGTCCTGGACTTTGTGTACAGGGCATCTTCTTTTGAGACCCTACTTCAGTTGGATGACCCTACAAACATAGGGGTTTCCCTGGCTGTATCCCAGGCACCTTACAAGCAAGCTCTAGGAAGGGCACTATTCCTAACGTCTGACTCTGACATCCAAGCAGTCATTGACAGGGCATTTGAGAAGCTTGCTTCTAACTATGGGGTGTACCGGCAGCAGGGTAATCGAGCCGAAGGGGATGCTACTTTCTACACCACCAGGACACCTACCAGGACTTTGACCATTCCTCTTGGGTCCCCTGTATCTGCTAATGGTGTCACTTTCAGGGTGCTGGTTGGGGCTTCGATTCCGTATGCCACGGCAGCTTCTTTCTATGACCCGGTAACAAAGAGGTACTTGGTAAGAGTTCCAGTTCGGGCAGACAACCCAGGTAGTGCCGGAAACATTGGTAGGGACCAACTGAAGACAGGGGCACCCTCTGGGCTTTCAGTCACCAATGATGCAGATTTCTTTGGGGGTACTGACCAAGATACCAACCGGCAGCTTGCTGTGGCAGCGATGGGGAAGCTGTCTTCAGTAGATGTTGGTACTGAACAGGGGTACCTTCAGACCGTAGCTAAGTCGGCTGGAGTCATCCAGGTCAATGAGGTTCCGGCTGGTGACCCCCTCATGTTCCGGGACTTGGACCCTGCCACTGGAAGGCATGTCGGGGGGATGGTTGATCTTTGGGTTCGGGGTGTGCAGCCCTCTACCTTGAGTGACACCTTTGCCTTCACTTACCAGAAGAAGAGAGATGTCCAGTTTGTGGTTGTAGGGGACCCTGCGAATTATCGGTTCAGGGCTGTTGATTCCAGTCTGTCTCTTTCAAACCCGATTGCTGGTATGCTGGACTACCCAGCCCTAGGTATGGGGCTCAGGGATGCTACCACGGGTCTATGGTTTGATCTGACGGGGGTCACTTTCATCTCTTATGATACGGTTCAGTTGGACATTACAATAGCACAACCGACCCTAACCTACGGAGATGTACTCCTTGGGGATTACCGTCTCAGGACCGGGGACAAGTTTGTATTCCCAACACAACCCGTAAGCCAAGTTACTTCTCTGGTAGGGGAGGTTTCCGGTACCCTGGATGGTTCTCTCTATTCCTTGGTACACCCGGATTCCCCCTTGAATTACGGTAGGTCTAGTAGGGCAGGAGACTATCTTCAGGTCAGTGGCACAGCAATTCCAACGGGTAACCTTATCACTGTCACAAGTGAGTCACATACTGTTCTAGGTTTTTACACTGAGTACCTGAACAAGTTGGGGGTTGAAAGCCTTTCAGTAGTAGTCACTGACCTAGCAAGCATTGTCACTTACAGGGGCCCTTGGGACCCCTCTGGGACTCCAGATTACACCATCGAAGAGGGTACACAGACTATCCCTCTCAGCATCAAGCGTACTTCATCCTCTGCCATTACTGATGGACAGACTGTACTGGTCAGTTATCAGTACAATGAGAACTTCACTGTCTCCTACAAGAGCAATGTCCTGGTAGCAATGACTCAGCTTGCCGTGAATCGGAAGCGGCACATTCAGGCTGATGTATTGGTAAAGGAGGCTATCCCCTCTGGGGTAGACCTGACATCTACGATTGTGTTGGTCCCAGGAACCGACAAGGACTTGGTAGATTCAAGTATCAGAGCCGATCTGGCGAGTTTCCTGGCTACACTTCAACTCGGTGCCTCTTTCCGTAGGTCGGACTGCATTGACATTCTCAGTAGGTCCATTGGAGTGTCCTATGTGGTGCTCCCGTTGACAAAGATGTCCCGGTCTTCGGGGTCTTTGGTGATGTTGGAAGACCTTACAACCGATCAGATAGGAGACATTCGGCGGGTAGATGGTTGGTCCAACTATGTCAATGCCGTGTGGCTTCTGAACAATGAATTCTCGGCCCCTACTACTATCGGTGGTGGTGGGACTTCTGGAGATTTCAAGGCAGTCTACAAGAATGACGTAGTCATGCCTCTCCAGGTATCGAACCCAGAGCTACTGGCTTCGTATCCTGGAAAGGCATACATCATTGGGTCTGGTGGTCTAGCAATCCCTGGGTTCAGCGATGATGCCACTTTGATTGCTCAGGGGTACATTACAGCAACGGAGATTCTTACCCGTAGGGCTGAAATCTCTGCTAATCGGGTGTTGGTGGCACTCCCTGTAGGGGATTCCCCCGCAAATGCTACTTACGCAGCAACATACATTACTACGGATGACCCCAATGAGAAAGACATTAGCCTTGGTGTAGCCGAATACTTCATCCCTGGTGTTATCCAATTTACCTTCGATGAAGATTCTTCTTTACTTCGATGAGGGTAAAGTAGTCCATGGAATTCACCCCTACTGAGCACTTCATCATCCAGCACTGGCCTCCTTCAGTGAGGGACTTGAGACCTCTTTGGGATGAATCACACAAAAGGGACCTTGAAGTTACCTCAGTAGCCTGTTGCAAGAGGGTCTTTGACAGCTTTGTTAGGGAGATTGATCATATCCCGGAATTGGATTGTCGGGAAATCAAACGTCAGGACTACATGATTTACGGTGTACTCCTGATCATTGACCCGGAGATTTCTCAATCCAAGGTGAGGGTTACGTCCTGTCTCACAAAGTCAGGTGCAAGCTTGATCATGTATCTTTCCTTCGAGCCATGACGGTTTGCCTATATCCCCTCACAGGTTGAGGGCTCGCATGGCTGAGACTAGACAAGAGAATGGATTGGTTTTGGACTCGGATGTCCAGAACCCGGCCCCCTTCATTCCTGTTGGGCAGGTAGAAGCGGATAGAATCCGGTACTATGCAGACCAGATTCTTGCCGTTTTCATGCAGTCACTTCCGTCTAACTACGTTGCACAGACCAACGGGCCCTACTATATCGCCCAGTTCCAGGCAGCGGCCGAGCAGTTGGCTAAGATCCAAGTCTCGGTCTTGGATGCCTACGAAGACTCAGACTTCAACTTCACTCGGCCTGAAGTTCTGTTCCAGTTCATTGGTGACTTGGTATTCCCGAAGGGGGATGTCCCGGTCATTGATGGGGATGTCACTTACCGTGAGTTCTTGCGCCAGATGGTGGTGCTCCTACTCACTGGGTCCAAGCTGGAGACTCTTGTCTCGGGCCTAGACCTTCTGACGGATGCAGAATTCGAAGTCATTGACACGTCACCCTACATCACTGACCCCAACTCGGCTTGGGGTCTCCTGGATAGGTTCACTTTTGAGGTCAATGTCTTCAAGTACCGGAGAACGGCCCCCCAGACAGATACACACTACCATACGGTTCAGGTAAGTGTCGGGGGTAGTGGTACAACGGTCACTACTGTCAACGGGATTGACCATATACATATAGTCACTGGTTTTAGGGTAGACAATGCCTACCTGGACCCAGCACTTCACACGGGTCTGCATACCCATGATCTTCTCTCTGACTTCCCGGACCTACCCTTTGTCCTGGAGAAGAATGCAAGGCTGGTACTCAAGGCACTGAAGCCTGCCCACACCTTGTATACCTACCGGAACCTGTTCCGGGAATTCCTTGGTACAATCTTCTCGGACACATGGAGTAGTAACCTTACAGACTACCATTATGATGAGTACCGGAAGTACTGGGCCAGTGCGAGAGCAATTACAGGAACACTAGGGGAGTCCCTTGATCCGTTCCTTTTCCATGATGCTTCTCTAAGCTTTGATTCGGTGCGGGTTGGGGCAATCCTCACAATCACAACTGGACCCAACGCAGGTAGGTACACGATCCAGGAAGTACTAAGACTTCCGTTCTCCAATGATCCTGTTCTTCGGCCCTACACCACAAGTCCTACAGGACTCTCGGGTAGAGCTTATGTCCTCAACGGGGACATCCTAGACCCTACCCAGACTTGGATGAGTCTTTATGATGGGGAGACTCTCACCTTTGCCTCGGGTCCAAACGCAGGGACGTATTACCTGGGAACACTCCTGGGACCCGATGGGGGTCCTGTAGGGGTAGCCATTGGTCCAGGTCTAGGTGTCCGTCCGGTTCATGGTGTCCTCCGGGTCAAGCCTCGGATGCTGACACCTTTTGCTGTTGGGCAGTCCTACACAATCTCCTTGAATAACCTTGGGGTGAAGACCCCAAACTCGGTTGTCAACGAAGATGTTTCCAATTACTTTTACGGCTCCTCTGGGACAGGAGACACCTTCCTGACGGCTTTCGGTCCCTTGGTGAAGCCTTGGGGGGACATGACCCCAGCCACCTTCCAGGATGTTACAGTTCTCCTGGATGGGGTGTCACAGGTAGTCAACACGGTCAACCCCTACACAGGGGAAATCACCGTCACTCCTCCGATCCCTCTCTTTGCCCCTAGTGCTCACACCGTCACGGTGAGTTACACTTGGTTCCCTGCCCCTGTCTTTGGGATGGCAGGATTGAACACCCCTGGACTAACCCTGAATCGTTGGTCTAATCGGTGTGGCAGGCATGTAACTTCCCCTTCTGTAGGCTCACCCCTAGGGGCGATAGAACCTAACCGTTTCCCGATGGGTGTTGTCCTGGGGATGCCCGTAGGGCATGATCCTGTTCGGGTAGGTCACAGGTTCCTGGGGTTTGAACGGGGGTATACAGCTTCCCTCAACCGGCCTTTATCACTGAAGCTGAACTACAGTCCCACATGGGTTTCTGTCCCGTATGCCGAGACGGATACGGATGAGGAATCCATATCCTACAGTGGAGAAGATCCTTCAACGATAGGCTGGGGTCTGACTGGGGATGCTACGGGCTCGGTAGTACAGTTGACGGAGTATGATCTCCATGATGCTAGCATAACTGAGCCTGCTTACTGGTCTGAAGAAGTCACTCTCCCTATCGGGACTAGAGTTTACGTTGCAGCCAGAATCCGGGTATCCCAGGCAATACCCTCCGGTGTCTTTACCGGGGTTGGCTTCGGCTTCCATGACAACAACCGGACCTACTTTACGGGAGCACTTCGTATCAATGCTCTACGTCATGTAGGAATCCTGGTTAGGCCGGGAGATGCCTCTTTAGCATCTTCTTGGGCTATCGGTCCCAGGGCCAGCGGGACCATTGTAGGATCTAACCAAGTTGAAGTCCTGGTAACAAACCTACCAATCCCATTCCCAGATGGGATCAAGTTCCAAGTTTTGGCAGGTAGTCAGACGGGAGTCTACACTGTCTCTTACGGGTCTTTGTCTGAAGACCGTACCAAGCTCACGATTGTTACCACTACCCCGTTCCCTGCAAACTATCATCTGTACGGGAATCGGGACATCACCCTGTACTTCGATGTTGAGTGGGATAACTACGCTACCTGGAGGCTCATTGCCGATACCAGCACAGGTAACCTGGAAGTCAAGTTCTCTGGGGAGCCCTCGGGATCGTTCGTTGTCACGTCTGGTGTACCTACCCTTGTGTCCCCTGCCTTCCTGGGTATCCCTCTAGGACAAACAGGGAGAGTCTTTTGGGGGTCTTTCGGCCGCACACAGACCAACATCTCTTCTTGGTCTTTCCTTCGGTATCTCTCTTCACGGGAGAGACTCATCACCAGGGGAGACTCTATTCAAGTATCCTTGTCTGGGCCTCCTGAAGATGACCCCAATGATTGGTACCCTACTACATATCATGGTTACTCAGGGGTAGTCTTTGGAGATATCAATGTCCACACCGTACAGGTTCGGGGATTTGAGTACACTCACATTGACCCCAACCTCAATAGCCGGTGGTATGTCTCGTCTGAAGCCAAGCTTTCCTCTCCCATGTGTTCTTCAGGTTCAGGGATTACATTCACTCTTGGGGATACCAAGCGTGTAGCTCGACTTGGGGCACTGGCTTATTCCATTGGTGGTACTGGCAACAAGTACTTGGCCTCCAGTACCTACACTTCCCTGGATGGACAGGAAACCTATGCTGTACAAGGTTGGTTGCGAGATGATCCTTCGGGAGCTACCAACCCTGTAGCTCCAAGAATAGTACAGGGAGACACCTACCAGATTCTTTCCCGTACTGGGGATGAGTCATGGGGGGTCAACCAGAAGTTTGTACCCCATGGTGGTTCCAAAATCGTAGAGACACGTCTCAGTGCCCAGAGTACTACCTTTGACACGGACAACCGTTGCGGTCTGACTTTCGTTTGCTGTGCCGTAGACAGCTTTGGAAATCCTCACCCTCTCTACCTGGATTTCATGGGGAATCCAGGACGGGTAGTGGTCAGGTCTTCATTGACGGCACCCCCTTCTTTGACGGCAACAGTCCCTTGGGATGATGGGGTAACCCGTACTTACACGGTGAAAGCCCTGAACGTAACGGATACCCTGGGACTCTATGTGGATGATGTCTTGGTTACAATCATGGCTCTTTCTGCCATGCCCGTTGGAGCTACTGTCCCATTTGATACTAACAGTATCCTCGCTACATCTCTCCAAGATACAGGGTCTTTCCAGGTAAGACTGCATGGTGCGGTCCTTCGGGAAGACCTGAATCCTGTAACTGTCCTCAAGACTTTCGGCATCTGGCTCGGGGGAGATCCCCTTGATATCAACCAATGGGTGATCCCACGGTTGGATACCACAGGGAAACCTAACTCTGATCCTGCCAGCGTCATCTACAACATGGACTGGACTTCCCAGTGCTGGGTACGCCTGTCCATTGATCCTACCTGGGGGGTTGTCTTTGAGCGTCCTGACCTTCCCCTCCCTCCTTGGTACTTGGATCACTTCGCCACTGAAAGTATCAATCCAAGTGCCGGTTGGGCAACGGTTGAGTATCGAAATCTCCCTAGAGATTCGCATACTTATGGTACGGTAAGCTTCGGAAATGCCAATCCGGGTAATACCCTTCAGTTGTGGAGAGACATCAAGTACCGTCTTTTCACGAACACGTCCCTAAATTACCTTGCCCCGCAAGGCATGGTACTGAACCGTAGCAATGTTATTTCCAGCGGTGAGATTCTCAAAGACACAACACCTGAAGTTGTCTCTATCAATGCTTTCTCAACACATATCATTCATCTCAGGGATTCTCATATCAATGCCAGTCGGGTTTTCTATGTTCAGGTAGATGGGACTTACCTAGCCTCGGATAGATTTACCTTTGACTCTGCAACACAGATCATCACTCTGACAGATGCTCTTCCGGCCGAGAACTATCCCGTCACGGTGACGTTCTCCCCAGGGAAGACGATTACCAATACTTACTTGCAAACCCAGCCTGTAGCGGATTCCCCGACACTCCTCTACGAAGGGACCCCAGCCTTCCCTGAGAGTCAAGGGATGGGAGCCCTGACTTCCTCTACCGTCTCGGGAGATGGAGGGCCTGTACCTTCTCCGGTCTTCGGGAGCTCTAGCTATATCCTGAACGATCCCTACAGGGTACGTCAGTTTGGGGATGACCCCAATGCTCTGTATGAAGCACTCCAGTTCCAACAGGTCAGTGATGGTGGGGCTACTGGAGTAATCTTCCCTTTGACAGATGATCCTGGAATTGGGGGTTCAAGTCCACTATCCCTTGGATTCTCTGGACTGAATTTCCAGCAACGGGTCATGCCTGGGGTGCCTAGGCCCTTCAGCCCTCTTGGGTTGCTCCTCAGTGGGGGTAGGTATCTGGATGGTAGGCTGGGTCCGGGTACAGGTCCGTCTTATGGAGCTACCCTTGGGGGTGGAACTGTCTCAAACTGGGAAGTATTCTGGGTCATCCAGATTGGAGCTTCCCCTGGTTCAGTACTGACGGATGCCAACCTACCCTATGTAGATGTCCCTCTGGTGGAGGTATGGCTACTTATAGCAGAAGATCAATTCTATGCTTCCTATGGACCCGCACCTTTTAGTCCTTCTGGTTGGGGTTCCCGTAACGGGTCGGTTTGGTTGAGTCTACAGACGGTCCCTACCTATTCCATGTATTCTCCTCTAGGATACCTTGGTTCAGGTTTGAATTCGGTTCTGTGTGGGACTTCACCTTCACAACCTTATGGAATCCCTGTAGGTGGCACGGGTATCATTCTGAATGGAGGCTTGGCTCTGCCTCCACCACCCCTCCCATCAATCACTATCCTAGGTGGTCCGTCCTAGAGAGGGTTTCACTAGGAGAGCTATCATTTACCCAAGGGTGAAACCATGTTCCACTCGGATAGAATCCATCAACCTTCCCAGGGGTTCAAGTGTGCTATGGAAACTAGGTATGAGGATCAACTCCTGATGGGTTCAGCCAAGGGCAAGTTCATCATTGAGATGAGGGATGCTCTTACTGATAAACTCATGGAGTACCGGGAATTAGACAATATCATCACTCTGGACGCTTCGATCCTCTGTGCAATGATGTTCCAGGCTGGGAGAGCCGGTACGGCTGGTTTGACCATGCTTGGGGTAGGTACAGGTGCCACGGGTTCACTTCTTAGTCCCGACGCACCGGACCCCAGGCAGCGTAGATTGAACAATGAGATTGCCCGTAAGGCATTCTCCACTAGGGTCTTCAGGGATGGTACTGGGGCAGCTTCTTCGATTCCCACCAATATCGTTGACTTCACTACAACGTATGGTCAGGCCGAAGCAGTAGGGCCCCTGAACGAGATGGGGTTGATGAGGACATTGGATGACTCACTCACCCCTCATCCCAACCCCGACACGTTCCCTACCCGAAACCTCACAAGGGATCTAACTCTCTATGACATCCTGGCTAATTATCTCACATTCGCCTGCATCGCAAAACCCAACACATCAATTCTGACGGTTACTTGGCGACTTTCCTTCTGACCCCTACATCATTAGGTAGTTGATCGGGGTATCATAGTGCATGGGCACCCCGACTCGACTCACCTGTCCCCTATGTAGCCGAAGCGATCTTCTCAGGCTCACCAAGCATGTCCATGATGTGCATGGTTTGAGTCGGGAGGAGTTTCTCGCTCAGTACCCTGGGACTCTTTTAGAGGTTCCCATCGAGGGGCGGGAAGTAAAATGTTCGACCTGTGGTGCTCCTGTGACGGGCTATACGGGGAGGGCCTTCTATGTGAAGTGTGATTCATGCAGGGGTACACCCCTGAAGTATAAGAAGGGGAAAACCACGGATTCAATGTTAGCCTGTCAGACCTGTGGGTTGCTTCGGAGACGACTTCTCCAACACATTCAGGCAGACCACGGTTTCACCCAGGAGCAATACCTGGAGCAATACCCTGGGGCTCTGTTGGATGTCCCCGGGTCTAGGGCTAGGTCTGCTGAGTGCAGGGCGAAGATGGTTGACGCTGCCAAGGCTAGGTGGGCTATCCCAGGAGCACGGGAGGCACTATCTGAGAAACTCAGAGAGTCAGCCCCCTGGAAGGGAAAACACTTCTCGGAAGAGCATAAGGTTGCGATCTCTCGGGGAGGGCTTGGCAAGCCTCATAATATCACTTCCGAGGACTCTCAGAGACGTGGGGAGAGGGGGCGGGTATCCTTGGCGGCTATCCGAGAAAGACCTGGACATTCCGAGAAACTATCTGCGGGTGTCCGTCGGAGACTGGATCGAGGGGAGAAGGTTGGTTTCCAAACCCCAGGTGCTTGTGCTAAAAGTCTAGCTTCTCGCATTGCGAATGGTACTTTGATTCCCCAGGGTGGCGGGAGAGGCATCTGTGGGTTCCGCAAGGGCATTCCCCATTACACCCGGTCCACACTGGAGGCCAACTTCTGCCGGGTGCTGATGCTCCTGGGGATCAGGTACGAATACGAGGGGGAGGTCTTCAAACTCCTATCGGGGGCACATTACACCCCTGAATTCTACCTGCACGACCCAGTGGAAGATTTGGTTCCTGCCGGGTGGGTGGAATTGAAGGGGTGGGGTTACCCCGATGGGACGTATGCCCGGAGAGCCTCAGAAAAGATGGTGGAGTTTGAAGCTCAGGTGGGCCGGGTGTTTGTCCTATGCCAACGGGATGTTGTGTGGTCGCAGGTAGAGTCCAGGTATGCCCCAAGAATCCCTCTATGGGAACGGCCTTGTAGGAACTTGAGAACGCACCCCGAAATCTTTGGGAAAGCTCCTCTAGGAGTAGTCAATGCCCATCCGTAGGAAGTACTACGATATTCCAGCTACTCCGACGACCGTATCTCGGGATTTGCCTCCTGGGGAACGGGCTATCGAAGGGTTGGTGTTTCAGTCAGGGAAGCCGGTTCTGGATGCAGAGCTCAACCTTGCTCAGGATGCCCTAGAGCAGCTTTCCAGGCTCATTCAGGAGAAGCAACTCCCGTCTGGGTTCATTCGGCCTCAGACTCGTGGGTCTGCCCTGGATGACTATGAGTTTGTTGGGGGGGCAGTCCCCAATGCTTTCGGCATCAACAAGAGACTGGTAGTAGTGGATGGTTCTCCTTTGGTGTTTGAATACACCAATACCAGTACCCCTGGGAAGAACCTTATCCAGCTTTCAGGGGCTCCTCTACCTCCAGGGCCTCCAGGGTCTACCAAGCGAACGGACTTTGCCTTCCTGGAAGTATGGAGAGCTTTCGTTGCACCATCCCCAAGGGCAAGTGGGACGTTCGGGATCACTCTGACTCTTCCGGCCCCTGGTGTGGACTGGGTGACTATTGACATTACTGCTATCGGTGGTGGTGCTGTCACTCTCAATGCGGTAGCAGGGGCTCCCGGTGCCAACCAGTTCCAGGTAGGTGTGAATGACACCACTACGGCTGCTAACCTTGCCTCTGCCATCAACAATCCGATCAATGGGCTCAACACCTACGTTTCTGCCAATTCTTACGGTACATATCTAGTCACGGTAACGGCTGTCAATGGGGGTCTGGTTGGGAACGGTGTTCTCCTGACTTCCTCAACAGTGAATATCCCTGTCAATGGTGGGGGTACTGGACCCTTCCCTATGGCGGGTGGTGCCAACAGGCCCAACAAGCCGAACCAGACTCAAATCTACCGGCATGGGAATGTCAACAGTAATCCTAGTGTCTGGCTGGATGATGACTCTGTAGACCCCATGATTGGGATTGAGTGTGCCCAGAGGGTACAACTTCAGTACCGTGTCAGGGTATATGGGCAGGCACTTCTAGGTGTGGAGCCGAGAATTGAACCGGATGGTTTCTCTAACCCTGGGATTCTAGCTCAGGGTGCCCAGAGTGTACCTGTAGCTGGATATCATTTCATCCCGGCTGACAATGCTACGATTGTCCCCCCTTCGGATGCAACTGCTTACGGGATCGTAGACAATGGACTCTGGGTAGCTGGAGATGGTTCCAGGAATGCAGCCATTGACCTCGGAACGGTGGATGGTTTTGTCTTTGCAATCCCAATCTGTTTTGTCTTTCGGCGTGATGATGCCACCCTTCAAGGTGGTTTCAACCCTGATGGGAACGTGAGTGGTGCTCTAGCCCATAACCATGCAGGTCTCAACAACACTCACCTACATCTTCCGGCAGGTAGCCTTGTAGCTATCCCCCCTGCCACATCTGATAGACCTGATGGGTACTTCCATGACGTGATTGAGAGAACTGATGTTCTTGATCTTCGTCGCCATGTGTCTCCTACGGGACTTGACCTGACGGCAGAACTTCAGAACCAGATTCAGTCCCTCATGGATGGGACGGTTCGGACTTGGCAGCTTTGTGCCGAAGACAAATTGGAAGATATTGGACAAGGGACTGGTGGGTATTCTACACAGTTCATTGTCTGCAATGAAATTGGAAGACATGATGGTATCCCCGCACAGGGATCTGGGGATACCACCAGGGGTGAGTCCATCCGGGACTTCGATCACATCTCTCGGCGCTTTGGGTCACAGCCCGTTGTGGCTAGACACAACTTTGTAATCAACCCAAACCCGGCTCTCAATCCTCTAGGGATCAAAGTTGCGGCTGGACCTGATGGGCACACTACTAAGTGGATGACTGGAGATGTCATCACCATAGACTTCTCAATACTCCGTGCAGACTCCCTCCAAGATTGGACTCCTGGGGGTGCCTATCTCCATGCAGTAAAGGATCTATGGCCTTCTGGTACAATGGTCACAGACCTGTTTGATGCTGTACATGATGATGGGCTCTGTGTAGGCATGGCAAACCCCTTCGGTCGGGATGTCCAGATTGATTTGATCGAGGGTATTGGGACTGACAAGATTGAGATTACCCTCGGGGTGAATGGATGCACTGTTGATGGTGGCACTAACAGTGGCATGAATTACCCAATGGTAGGGAATGCTGTTCTTGGGGATAATGGAAGTCCCAGGACACTATCCATTGACCTGGAGATTACCTACCCCCCTGCATTCGGGCTTACTGACAACCCGGATCTGATCCCCGCACCGGACCCTGTGGTGTTCCCTCAAGGCTCTCTTGTAGAGAATAACCTTGCTGAACGTCCCCCGGAGATGATTTCCACATGGGTCCCTCAACCTCTCTTCCGAGAAGGTTTCCGGGAAGTTACCCTGGAACAATCATCTTGCCTTATAGGTGGGGGTGACTTAGCTGTCACTGAATTTGTGGTATGTAGAGATATTCAAACCATTGCCCTATCTCGACGGATTGGACGTGGGAGAATTACAGTTACAGATACGGTTACAGCAAACCCTGTAGGTGTTGATCTCGCTGCTACAGAGTACGGTAGCTCATCAAGGCTTCTGAAGTTGGCGGCTCCTCTCCCATCGGGCCCCAATGCCCTCTGTCAAGTGGATTACTACCCTCAAGACCCGATCCCTAATCCCGGTGTGTTCGGGTATCAGGTATCTGTCTACTACAGGACAAATGCTCCTCAGACCGTAGGGTCCAAGCAGTTCCCAATCACGGGGGGGCCGAATCCTCTGCCGTCCCTGCTGACAATCAAGCCCCTGGTGGTTGGCTCTGTACTCTACTCGGGGAACATGGGCCCTGGATCTGTGGAACTGCCTTACCCCTACGCAGAGCCCCTGGCACAGATTGCTTGTGCGAACAACCGTAGGGACAATCCTCTTCTCCAATACACCTTCGGGGGTGATTGGGAGTTCTGTGGGATTTCCCAGCTTGCCATCTCTGACTTCAACACCAAGGCAGGGTTGGTTTCATTGTTCCCCTTCGTACAGATGGATGGGACAGTAGAGATCAAGCTTGGTGGTACACATGGTCCCATCATGGACGCAGAGATGCGTGCCTACTACGACTACATAGACCCCAAGGATTATCGTCCTGCAATGGGCTCACAGCCTCTCACGGGAGCCAGTACTCACAAGGTCTTCCTTCCGGTCCTGGCAAGGGCAACGGCTGATTGTCCTCTGTTCCGTAAGGGTGAAGTACTCTTAGTAGTGTTCTCCAGGTACTCAATCGTGAGTGCTTTGAACGTGATTGGTTTTGTATCTGACCAACCTGATCCTGTGGCTCCTGCCGGTAACTTCACTTCGGCTGCGATTTACAGAACCAAGAACCTTCTCCTGATGGCGGGTGAGTAGACATGCCCCGTAGAATTGACGGTCTGACTTCTGTAGGTGGTGGCCCTGGAATGATTTCCGGTTCTTCCGTAGAACCGGGATCTGTAACAGGTAATTCTGAGGATGGTCTTGCGGCACACATCACAAGTCCAGCCGCTCATTCATCTGAGGATATCACCTATAGGGACTTCTTCTTTCGCTACTTCGTGGAAGATGTAGAAGGAGCCTTGGATGACCTTTCGGCTCTAATTCCACCGATCCCACCCACGGTTGGGAATGCTCCTTTGATGTGGCTTGGGTCTACCATTTCGGGTATCCCTGATTGGGGTTACTTGAAGATGGATGTCCAATCTAACAGGGCTTCCTATGCGTGGCCTTGGGATTCGACACAGACTGCTGATGCTGTGTATCCTTACTACTGGTCTGATCCTCAACCGGGAAGGGTTGTCTCCGGTGGTGCCTTCACGGTTTTTGGAGTAGATCCTGTAACTGATCCAACCTTCAACATTGTTGATGGTGCTGGTACTTACACGGGTGGTGGTCCTGGGGCAACGGTTCCTGGATTCTGTACCTTGACTCCTGGTGGTGTATTCTCCACGAATGCTACATGGAGAATCCTTCCAAATGCGGGGGCAGCGGCACTCTATTCTGTAGTGTCTGGAGTGTGCTTCCCGGCTGACAGGGGGGTGTTGGCACTGCTTCATTGGCCGTCTAGCACGTTCACAAGTATTAGCCCTGCGGCTTCCGAAGCTGATGTCCTGGATAGGTGCGTTGGAGCAATCCTTCTCGGCCAAGGCTTCTCTGGTGGGAGTGGTTGTGACGGGCATCCTGGAGGCATCTTCACCCCAGGGTCCGGTACTCCCCCAAGTCCGTATGTTTTCCCTGGTAAGGCTGCGGGACAGTTCGAACTGAATGAGATTCACACTGGGGCAGCTAGGGTTGGTGGGACGGCTCCTGCGGCTCCTGATCCTTTGGCAGGACAGGTACGGCTCCTACTTGATCCTTCTGCTCAGTCTTTTGTGATCACGGGGAAGGGTATTCCTATCTTTGGGGCTACTTCTTCAGGTCATGGTGGGGGTACTGACGGGAACTTCTTGGGATACCGCCTCCCGTACCTGTCTGACTATGTGAATCTGCTCTACACCCCTCTAGTAGATAAGCTTAGATTCTTCGATGATAACCCCTTGCCTGGACATGCTTCAATAGCTCTCCCCAGGGCTGGGGATTATCCTAATTTCTCCAAGGACTTTTGGGGATACCAGATTGCACGGTACAGGCATCGGTTCCAGTTCACGGGAGCTATATCCGCTCCTCTCAGGATGGATGGTTCCTATGCCCTGGTACATTTCAAGACTGAGCAAGCGTTTGAACGGTATGTCAGGGATGGTGTAGCCCCAGCAAGTACAGATGTCTGGTCTACGTCTTTGGTAGACTGGGCAAACATCTCTGGGGTAGACAACCTTGCAACTGTGGGTGGCACAGCGGCATCCTGCTATCATGCCTTTAGGGGTGAAGTCACTGAGGATGCTGATGGGGCAGTATCTCCCACATTGGATGGTGCTTCAGTATATGACCTGACCAAGAGTGGGACATGGGCACTCCCAACTTGTGCCGTTCTGAATTCTGGGGTTGCATACTTCCTTCCCCGGAACAATGCGTGGGCAGATGCAGATGCAAGGTCTAACGCACTCGCCCTTGATACCACAATAACGGTTCATGGGCTCTTTGACAGTACTTACGTTAATAGTGATGTAGGTATTGGAGGGCTTGATCCGACTGCTTGGTATGCCAAGACACAAAGCCCCTTGTTCCTGTCTACAGCATCCTATGGTTCCAGTTTTATTGTGCCCACCAGTACAACTCCACTCCCTAGATTCCAAAGGGTTGAGTACCCAGTCCCAGCCTTGTATGACACTGTAGGTGGTACATGGCCTTCTGGTACCTACTCTCCCGTTCTCACATCGGATGCGTACAGTAAGGATTCAGTATACCCCATTGGGGATACATCAAGGAGTCCAATTACCTTCACGGAGAATGCAAAGGTACGTGTCTTTGCACGCAAGACCCTCCTACAAGGCACTCCGACTCCTACTGTGAATCTAGGAGACCTACCTAGGTCTGGGGCTGATAAGATCCTGTACCATTCAGTCCTGTACACTACTGACATTCTTCCTGAGTACGGGAACTTCTTGAGTGGTGGTGTACCCGTTACTACTTTGTACAACACCACAAAGGATATGGCAGAGTTCTTCCTGGATGAGTCTTACAGGTACAATAGCAAATGGACTACTTTTGCAGGCGTTCCCGTAGCTGCGGCAGTCCCTCTGGTAGGCCCGGGACTTCCTCCAGGGACACCCCCTATCCAGGTACCTGTACGGCCTAATTCAGCCAGGGATGATTGGGACAATGCTTCATGGCTTGCTGGCTACTGCCACACTCATAGTCTTAGTGTAGCAGCTTTGAACACTGAGGCCCAAGTTGCAGGACTTCCTGCCAGAGATCCTCCGATTGCCGAGGGTTCCTCTGCCCCATTCCCTTCCTGCGGTATCCTGCTGTACCCCCAGTACAATTATTCGGTTGGGTACAGGCCCAATCTTGCTTCTGAGTTCATGGCACAACCTAATTATTCAGGTTGTACGGGGGACCGTCAGTATGTACGGGCCTTCAATGTCGGAGTTACGGCAGTAGGACTCAAGAACTTCAAGTTGAGGCTTCATGGTCTTCAACTGAATGACTTTGTCTATACCGGGGGTGGTAGCCCTGGGTCTTTGGCATTAGCAATCATGGTGAAAATCCCAGGGTTGACAACCTGGATGGATGTTGGAAGAGTTGATGGTGCTGGTCCAAGCAAGCAAGATCCTCTTCTTGACGGTGCTGGATGTCAAGTAGCAGGTTTGGATACATTTGACAGTCCCACTGTGTTCCCGAAATACGGGTATGTTTACTGTCAAGTGAAGATCAATGTGGGTCCTGTAGCTGCATTCTTCTTGAACCCAGCACCGGATAACACTGATTGCCCCGTATTGGTCAAAGTCATCATCAAGGACTCCGTTAGTGGTAAGGCTTTGGATTTCCTTACGGGAGCACCTGAGAGTGGGACCACGAGTAATTGCCGTGGCATCATAGGTATGGATATTGTTCCGTGACACTAGACGGGTTATCAGACCCTCAAAGTGACAGACCTGTACCCAATTGGAGTTAGAAGATGACCGACCTGAATGATAAGGTCAGGAAGTTCTTTGAGAACGCTGCCCAGACCAACTCGACTCTGACTCCTGCCCAGGAGCCTCTTCGATTTCATCTGACCAGCAATCCAGAGGATGTGCTATCCAACCCCCTTCCTGCTGAGTTTGCAGGATCATGGGCATCTTCCTTTTCCTATGGTTACAGGGCTTCCATAGGTGGTATTCAGGATACGGGGGTAGCCCCTCCTGTATCCAATGTTGAATCCCAGTTGGGTATGCCGGGTCTTCCCGACTTGGAGTTTAACCCTTACAACTACGGCACCAACATCTTCGGCACCAAGGGTCAGTCCCTCATTGGTCACCCCATTTCGTTCGATGTAATTGGTGGGACTTTGAAGTCCACCTACTCCACTCATATCTGGAACGTGAACTTTGCAGCAAACACTCTGACTCTTGGTACATTTGCAGACATCGCAGAGGGGTACGGCATCAATGCCATACCTGATGGGGGTCTGTATGTGGTGATCAGGAACACAGGGGTGGATAGCCCTGAATGTGTTCCTGGGGCTAATGCTCTTATCCCTACCACTCCCGGTTCTTACTTTGAGATTTTCAGAGTCACTGATCTGACGGGTTCTGTTCTTACACTGGACTCTGCAAAGAGGATTAGCACCTACTTCAATAGTTCAGGGGCTATTAATGTAACTCGTTCTGTTCTTCTTCTTGTCCCTAAAGTCGCCAGGGTAATTGCGATTCAAGGCTCAGGACAAGTAGGGAAGGAACTCGTCTATGCGGTTCTCCCTCCAGAGAAGTCTGCTAGCGGGGAGTTCTTCCCCCCGTTTGGTTCCAACATACTTGCAGGAACATGGCTTGGTGGAGGTATTGAGCCTCTTGAGCCTCTAAGAACAGGAGAACCTACTCTTTACAATTCTGGAGTAGACCTCCCTGTACCTACTCCAAGGGGCCCTGCTCTGGTCTCTAGTTCTCCTTTGGATGCGACCCGATCCCTTTGGGGGTATGTCACCAGTACCACCACTGCTTCTCCGGGTATGGATGCCATCCCTCTGGGAACAGTGGATATCTGGGTGGACCACACGGACATCACTAACATTGGTGATCTTGTAGATGACAAGACCATTCTTCACATCCATGGTATTGAGAACGTGGATACCACAGGTTCCCATATCATTGAAGGTGGGAACCAGACCCTCATGGGTTGGTTTAGAGTTCAGACTATTACTCCAGGAGCTACCTACAACCAGATCACTCTGCGTCGTCTACCCGAAGTAAATCCCGTAACAGGGGTTGTAACTTATGGTGGTGGGTATGAGGTTGATGGTGCGGGTCCTGTTTACGGGCCTAGTTCCAATATCAGGGTTCGTTTCACCACACATGATACAGTAACAAGCCTGTTCTACTCTCCCAGGTATTCAGATGCCTACAGGGCTGATGCTGTTGAGGCTACTCGGCTTACGAATATCATTCCTCCCAGGACTAGTGGGAGGGCACTAGACAAGGCTACCTATGCTGTTCAGGCAGGTAGTACTCCTGCTAGAGCAGATAGGGCAATATTCAATACTTTGGGGAGAGGCACAGACGGGCATAATGAAGACCCTGGTAGCCTTCTGGACCTCGGGTTCAGGATGGTTCTGTACCCTGCCAAACTGGTAGGTACAGACTTTGTCCCTAATTACAACCGCCCTATCTATGACCTTGATAATGCAATTCTTGACTCCTCTGTCACGGCTGCACAGTCCATCAGTGTTGACTATGCCAATGGTCTGGTAACACTGTCCCACCCACCTATTTACAATGACAAGGATTCTGTTCTCTGGATTTCAGGGGCTACTACTCTTACGGTGAAGAACAATCCCCGTGGGGAGATGGTCTTCTTCGTAGCGTGTGTACCTTCCTCAATGGAGGAAGGACAACAGAAGAATGGCATCCGGGTTACTGGGGGTTCTGCAAAGTCCAATGCCATTGGCCTTGGATATGAACAGTCAGATGCCTTGGGTGGCAGGGTCATCTTCCCAAGCATAGTGTCTTGGACCCCAGGCGGGGCAGGACTCCCTGGGACACTCATTGTCTCTGACCCTGATGGTTTCCCCTATGGTAGTGCCCCGTACACGGGCTATCTGTATGTATGGGATACTTCTCTTACTAGCTGGTTGGGGCCTTACCTGTACAACGGCACTTCCTACAACATTGGTGCCGGTAGACTCACCTTTAATGGTGTTTGTTCAGGGGGGCCAAGGGGTGGTCTTCCCTTCCCTGTCCCTTCGGCAACTACCCATGTGGTTCTTTGCAAGAACCCAGCGGTAAACCCAATCTATGATACAACCAGGGGAGCCTCCAAGAAGTTCTCTGATCTGAAGTTTTCGGGTATTGACTTCAGTATGGCACCTGACGGGTCAATATCCCTGACTCCTACAAGGATAGTGAACTACAGTCTGAATGATGCCTACAACAATGGGGTTACACCCCCTGTAGGAGTAGGGCGTACAATCAATCTTACAGGTGAGGCCGTTGAGGCATCTAGGTCTTTCTCTACCCCTACGATTGACCCCACAGCTACTCACTTCAGAGCAACTTCTGACAATTTCCTTGCCATTGGTTTTGACTTTGTTGAGAGTACAACTGCTATTGCTAAATCTGTAGCGGGGTTCCTGGACAGGAGCCCTATTCAGGGAGATGGTGTTTCTTCCACGTTTACTTATGTTGAAACAGGTGTCACGGCTGTTTCGGACTCGATCAAACTAGCGGCTCATCTATTCTGGAGTGCAGGCCCTTTTACAAACCTGTCCCTTGGTGTGGATATGGTTTATTTGGGGAGCCCAACCCTCAAGGCTATGAACTTTGAAGGTTACTATGTAATCCAGGTCTTGGATGGGGCAGATACTAGCACAGTTCATCTTGTAGATTTCATGGGTGTTGCCGCTACTTTTGGTGGCGCACCCATCACTGATGTTACGGCATCCTTCTATCGACCTAATTTTGCATCTCGATATGGGGCACCCCTAGTCACACTTCCCAGGATGAAGGGCACTTCTGTATTCGGTTTCGATTATGCTTTTGCACCCAATGCTTCTTACAGTGCTTTCAACATCTACTCCAATAGGAGTGCGGCTAAGACTGATGAGAACCAATGGGCATTCGCTCAGAGTATCTCTTACAGGAGTGTAGACGGTTCAAACTCTTCAGTGTGGTCCGTTGATGCTATCGGTAGAGTTTACCACTCCCCAATCAACCAAGGGTACTTCCAGGGAACAGATGGTACCTTCTGGGGTGGTTCATTTGCTAGCCTTACTCTTAGGGGGGATGATGTTATCACATCCCATCAAAAGATTGGGTTGGGGCATATTGTAGCAGAAGCTCAAAGTCCCAATGTCAACAGGTATGACTTCCTATCCATGAATCCAATGTGGGAGAATATTGCTCCTACTCTTCCCGTGTCTTATGATTTCATAGTCATAAGTCCCACTAAGCTTCAGATCACGACTGTCCTTACCAATGGTATTTGGCTTTTACACATTGTACCACAAGCCACTTTGGCAACTGTCCTGTCTCTTACTCCTTCGGCCCCTAGCTCTGTACATAACCTATTGATGGTGAGAAACGCAGAGGAGAATACTGCTGGTGCCCATCAGAAGTACCTGACTGTCCTTTGCCTTGATGGCTCTTCCCCTGGTTTTAATCCTGGAGATACAGGGTCAATCATACTCCATACGGCACAGAGACTAGGTAGTAGGTTTAGGGGGGATCAGGCTATCCCTGAATATGGGATGTTCATTAAGGACTCCCTTTTCTCTTCTGTAATCACACCTAGCTTTACTCCTTACAATGTGTTCATGACAGGGGGGGAAGCAAATTCTACTGCTCTGGCACTATTCAGCGGGGTTGATACAAGAACCGATATGGGCGGGAAGATTCATGGTCAGTTCCCATTGAGAGTTTTCGCACCGGAGAGTCTTCTTATTACTGACACCCCACTTCTCAGAGAGATTGCGGCTATTGGCAATGATGGCTCCTTTTGGTCTCGTAAAACCTACAATTATGAACAGGGTGGTAGGGCGGTAATTCTATCCCTTCCTCTAATGTCTGCTAGGAAGGGATTCACAACTGATACTTGGAATTATGGTTTTGCATCGGCAGATGTTTGGACGAATAACACTAACCCAGGTGGTGAATTCCTACTCTTTGACATACCTCTTCCAACGGGATGCGAACTTCTTTCTGTTACAATTGGTATTACCCCTACCGGAGGCTTGGGGGCAACCAAGAGAATTGGTCTTCTGGTAGACGCTATCATGGCTAATGAAACTCCAGGACTACCGACTGTCACCCCTCTTATTGCAATGGTATATGATGATGGGACCAACAATCCTCAGAACTTGGTGGCTGATGTTTCCTTGAGTGTTGATAGGTGGACTTCACCATCAAGAATTCCTTCTGTGGGTGGTTCTTTGGTTCGTCATAGAATCTCGGTAAAGTCTAGTTCAGATGGTGTGGCTGCTTTGAATGACTCTCTCTTCAATGTCATAGTGACATACAAAGACCCTGGACCGAGGAACTGGTAATGAGATACTACGGCCCACTCAACGGTGTCTTGTCCCAGACTGCGGAAAACACTCCCCCTCTTCCAGGTGGTGTGTTCTTCACGGACTTTGACCAGCTAGCCAACATCACGGGTAAGTGCTTCTTTGATGCCCCTCCAGGAGCCTTTGCTCCGGTAGAGGCTTCGGAGTACCCTGCCCATCCCAACCATCTCTTCCCTCATGGTGGGGCTGGAGACATCCCCAAGTTCATGTATGAAGAGGTATGGTTCCCCCCGTACCGATCCCTTGGATATGTAGGGGTCACCTACAACCCACTGTTTGAAGCCGTAGACATAGATAGTCTTTCCAAGACTATGGCTGTGACAATTGACTTTGATCCCATTGTGGGGGGTGGGACTCATTCGGTCAGGCCAAGGATGCAGATAGGGCGAGGTACTGCTTCGGCCCCACAGGGTTCGGCACCTAACAGTGTGTGTCTTCTGGCTGCAAACTACGGTCAGACTGATGCCTCTGCTATACCTTCTCTAGCTTTCCCTATGGTGCCCGGAGCCATTATCACTGAAGTCATTGATATCTCTGCTACTCGGCCTGCGGGAGCACCCCAAGTAATTGTGGACTGGAGAATCGGTCAGTTCATTTCCACGGATGAAGTGGTTGATTATGTTCCTGGAAGTGTAGTCAATGACCCTGCCATGCGGTACTTCCTGGATGGTGAAAACTCCAGTGGAAGTATGGAGATTGGGTTCATGTCCGGTGCTTTCTTCTATGATTGGGTCTTCATGGTAGGTCTGTTTGATGAATTCGGAGGCTTCCGTGGGTGGTTGACCCGGAATGTCCCGCTCCCTTGTGGTTGTGGTGGGGCAACCTTAACTCGGTTTCGGCTAGGGTTCTTCAACTTCTGGCCCGCTGCAATCTATCTCCTGAGCTACGCAGTCATCTTCTAATATCCTCCCCAGGTAGGTAGAGTGGCTATGTTCTATCCCTGTCAGTAGGTGAGGAATGTCCGAAGACTTTGCCCCCGGTGTTTCCCGTACTCTTGATGCCCTTGCTAGGCAGTTCACAATGGTGGTCTGGCAGGCAGGGAAACCCCCTCTGGATGCAGAGCTCAATCTGTCTCAACAGGTGGCTTGGGAGAACCTTGCCCAGGTAGTCAGGGATCAGGCTCATTCAGGATTTTTCATTGACCCGTCCCGGACGATGGATGACTTTTCCTTCGATCCGAGGGCAACCAACCTGTTCTACTTCGGCCGGAAAGTAACGGATGAGCTTTCCCAGGTTCTCTTTGCCAATGTCAATGGTTGGGTACTCCCTGTAGCGGGCACTGGAATGGTTGATGGCATCCTGAATGCCATTCGGCTTTACCCGCCCCCCGACACTGACTACCGTGTGGACTTGGTGTTCCTGGAGGTATGGAAGGCCAAGGTTGCTCCCATTCCTTCCACGGTGAACAAGCCCACGTCCAGCACTCTCTGGAAGTATGGCAATGTCGAGTTTGGTGGAACCAATCTCACGGATGACATTGAAGACCCAGCTATCGGATTCGAGACGACTGAGAGAGTACAGCTTCAGTACCGTATCCGGGTGGTAGGTTCGGGTTCAGGTCTTGGTGCATCCATCTCTCTGGAAACCTATCCTGATGGTGTGGATGACCCAAGTGTCTTTGCTCAGGGAGCGGCACCTTCCCCTACTGCCTTCCATTACGCAAACATGAGGACGGAGTTGGGTGACCCTTCCCTATGGAGGGCAGGGGACGGGAACTACCTGAACACCCTGGGTACTACTGATGGATATGCCTACGCTATCCCGATTTGTGCTGTGTTCCGCAGGAACAACACACCTTTCGTAGCAGTAACCAATACAGGTTCCCCAAATCAGAATGGGGATACCAATAGGACACCCTCTTCCTACCTTCTCCCTGATCCCAGGTCTGGGGCTAGGGTTCTGACTCTTGGAACACTGACTGGGGCTTTGGGTCCTGCCACACTCGGGAACGTAGCTATCACGAGTCTCTCGGGATCTGCCCTTGGTGACCCGGCTCTGTTCACAAGTTCCCCCAAGAGGTTCCTGGTTCTGGGTACTGGAGTCTCTCAGGAAATCATTGCGTTCACTTCGGCCAATGTGCCGGGTGGGACCATTGCTATCTCTGAAAGGGGTCGGGCAGGGACCCTGGCTCGGAGACACCCTGCGGGTACTCCTGTAGTGCTCTACAGCACTCGGGAATCCTTGTACTCTGATGAGACTATTCAGACCGATATTCTTGATCTTCGTAGAGCTATCACTTTTGGGGACTGGGATCACCAGGAGATTCTCCAGGCTGCGGTAGCTGCACTCATCAAGGGAGATTTGAGGAGCACCCCCAAGAAGTCTGGGACGGGTGGGAATACCTTTGGTGTAGTGACTACTGAGGCATCCTATTTCCACAACTTCACGTCTAGTGCCCTACCTAACTGGGTTGGACAGGTAGACGGGCCGGATGGGATCAGGACCATTTGGTCTGACTCTGCGGCACCCCAGGGGGACATCTCCCTGCTTCTGGACCCCTCTTCCCCTCTGACCCCCAATGGGTACACAGCAACCACGTTCGATGCAAACGTGGCACTTCAATGGACCGTTGGGGCAGACTTCCAGCCTTCGGGATTCCTTCCTACAGGTATTAGCTCTACCTCCTGGAAGAATTGTGCAGTCATCAACCTGTACCTTGGTGGTAATGGGACTTCAGGCCAAGATGGGGCACTTTCTGGTTTCTGTCAGAGCCCTAACCCAAAGGCGGTACGTTTCCTAACTCCTAGGGAGATGTGGAAGACTGTGTATTCCACGGATACTACAGGTCAACAGCACCCTTGGAGAGTTCGGTTTGTAGGGGGCTCCGGGAACAGTTCTAGTGCTCCTGGACCCCTCTTGGATGGTTGGATGGGGGGTAGGTTCACGACTCCTGCGGGCTACGAAGAGTCCGTTACTGAGCATCCTGGGCCTATGTACCCCAGGGTGGAATCCAACTTTGAGAAGCCATTCATCGTTCTAGGGACGTTGCTCAACCCCAACCTGAGCATCTCCCTGAGTATGGCAGTTGGTACTCTCTTCGCACCTACCACTGACCCCACCATCTGGGATGTTGAAGTAGGTCTCAATTTCGATCTTGATGGTAACTTTTACCACAAGAACGGAAATGTATTCTCCAATGACCCGTCTGATGGTATTACCAACCCCCTCCTGGAAGGTACCCGGACCCTATGGGGAATGTTGACTGACAATGGAAGAGACAACACAGGTAACTCTTCTGAAGTTTACATGGTTCTCACAGGTGACATAACCAACCAATACAACAATGGTGTGTTCAAGGTTGTAGGGGCTGGGAAGATTGCAGAGTACACTGTCCAATCTTCCATTGGCCCCACCCTTATCAGGGTGAAGGCTATGGGTGAGGGTTTTGTTACTCTCACTGACAACCCCACTGTAACCATGAAGCTCCAACTCCGGTCCCAGTACATGGCACAGGGAGTTGCTACCAGTTACATTGGTGGAATGCCGGATGCCATGGTGGTATTTACAGACCTTCAAAACAATGACGGTACATTCAGTAATCCGTGGAACGGTGCAAATCTTGGTACTCTTGCACCAAGCTCTGATACGTTCATGTCTAAGATTGTACTGGATACCACTGTCTTGTGGGGACCGGCCCGTGGGGCATCCCTTAGAATCCCAGAATCAATCCTGAGATTCTCCCTCATGGGTGGAGACCCCTCTCATGTCCGTAACCAGATGTCTGACGTGGACCCTGCCTTCTGTACCGAAGCTGGATTCCCTTCCCTGGAGAGGCTCTACGATCCTGCCCACGTTCAACTCTGGAACCGTCTCCCGTCTCTCGGTTTGGATGCCCCGGATGCCCCTAACTATGGTGGAGCCGTTGTAGGACTTTCCGAGATTGACCGTGAACATGAACTCTTCATAGACAAGGGTTCCAAGACAGTCATCTTCCGTCCCATGAAGTTTCACCGGATGACTCTCAAGGGGCAGACGGTTGGGATTGCAGACTCCCTTATGGGAGCTTCCGTTTACCTCAATGGAAACGTCAAGGATGGTGCCCATCTCTTCACGGGAGCCTCTGTACCGAGACTAGGGTATGCAGTACCCCCAGAGTACATGCCCCGGTTCGGCCGTCAGGATATCCCTTACCACACAATGGTAAGCTCGACGGACCCCATCCTTCCTGGGATCAATCACTTGTTCTCGGATAACATTGATCCAACGAAGCAGACGTTCTACATCATGGGTGGGGAAGACAACACAGCACCGGCTTCCAATGCCGTGTACCCCATGCTGTATGATTCGGCATCAAGCCCTATGTTGCCCTATGGTGTTCGTTCTACGATCACTGGTCCTCCTGAAGCTTGCTACATGGCACGCAAGATCCATGACCCCACTGTTGTGTCTTCGGACCTTGGGTATGGGATGTGGGGTGTTGAGCTTCCGCCGTTCCAGGGGATTGCTCGGCTCTATGGTGTCTACGAACGTCGGGATTATGTGAACAATGTTGCTGCGGGGCATTCAGGAGCCTATGCCTCAGATAGGATCACTCCGCTGGTGCCGGGCCCTGTCAATCTTCTCAAGAAGAATGCTACACAGCAGACTCTCTACATTCGTAGGGGCGGGGGTGCCGATGCTTGTATCCTTGGTGAAGAGGATGCCCATACTTATGTAGTCCCGGAATCTGCTATTGATATCACCATCAGTCCCTACTACACAGGGACTTCCGGTGGGCAGTACTTCAATGACTTCGATTACGTCATTGAATGTGAAATCTTTGGTTTCGGGCTTGGGTTCATCAACAGGAACAACTTTGTACTGGCACGGCAACACACGGGGGCTGGTGTTACCGTTGTAGAAGGAACTGACCCGGAACTCACTCAGGTAGAGATGATTCTCTCTGCCCCTGCAACCCGTGGAGATGCTATGTATGAGG
>Ga0114951_10001456_pt1 | contig 29205 bp, 25 predicted proteins | sample AM7aDNAmetaG_FD_88677 | JGI IMG/M metagenome (GOLD analysis project Ga0114951, IMG submission 88677) | Freshwater microbial communities from Finland to study Microbial Dark Matter (Phase II) - AM7a DNA metaG | ecosystem: Environmental > Aquatic > Freshwater > Lake | place: Finland: Lake Alinen... | reverse complement strand
CTGCCAGGAAACGGCGGCCGGAAGCCGCACTTCGTGAAACCGATACCAGCCTTCCACGCCCGCTTCAACCAGCAGCAACCACGCGGCCAGACTCAAAACGGAAAGTGGAAAACGGAAAGTGGAAATTTTCAAAGACTGCGTTTCTGGTTTCTGACTGCTGTCTGCTGTCTGCTGATTTTTTGGCGCGAGCCAGATTCCGATGCCCCACAGCGCAATAAAACAACCGAGCAAAATGATGACGCCCGTTGAGTCGTGCCATCGGTTCATGGCGGGAATACCCTGATGCGCCGCCACCCAGACCAATACCAGCAACCGGGCGAGGTTGAGCAGCAATGCCATTATAAATCCCGCCGCCACGCAGAACAGCCGGTGAGTGAGGCCCAACGCATAATATTCACCCAGGAATAGTGAGATCAACTCCTAAGCATTTTGACGCGGCCCAAGGCAAAATCACCGTCCGCCCCGGAAAGTTTTCGGGCCTCGGCGGCAATGCGATCCAGCCGCTCGCCGCTGTCCTCGAAATTAGCCAACACCCGCTGGCGCAGAAACCGGCTGGCGAGATTGCGCAGTTCCGCCACCGCCTCATAATGCACCCGCCGGTCGTCCACTACCACCGTGCGCACTGCCCCCAGTTCAATCAGATAACGCACCCCCTGGCTGGCTGACCCTTTGCTCAAGTTCAGTCGCTTGATGAAATCATCCTGCGGCAAGGGACGCGGGGAGATAAAAAGCAGGCCGTAGATTTCCGCTACGGAGGGTGGCTGGTTAAGCACCCGGCCTAACTGAATGAAAAGTTGAATGGTCTCCACCTCAACCGGATTCAACGGGGCAAACCCGTTCCGGCCAGGGGCGGCCACCGCAGGGATGGAGTTGCGTTTCATTGTGATTGAGTAAGAAGACTGCCACACCTCGCCGAGCAGTTCAATTAAAAATGAACAGCATAAAATCTCCGGATCACAGAGTCCCCGTATCGCTGAGAGCTTTAAATTCGGCCAAGATTTCCGCGTGGTGCGCCGCCATGAATTGGTTCACCTCGGCATTATTCAGCACAACTATCACAAATCTTGTCGTGGAATCGAAGGACTGGAGCTTTCCCGGTTTGCCAAACGGCGCAAGGGATGATTTATTAAACCAACATCAGGAGTGACTGGCGTAATCCTCGTCGGCCACGGCTGGAATCCAACGGAGCAGTTCGTAGGCACAATGACGGTCAGGGAGTTCCGCCAGCACTGGAGGGGACTGAGTTGCATGGATTACGAGGCCAAGGCCATCGCTCGCGCACTAAAGGTGACGGTGGCGTGGTTGATGGGAGACTAAACCCGCAAACCCAGCCGGACTAGTTGAGGGTTGGGGTTTCTCTCCCAAAATCACCGCACAAATTCTTTGTAGAATGTCACACCGGAGATGATGAATCCGATGGCCGTGATAATTTGCCGAACCCGCGCCTGTGAGATGCGCTGGGAATAGTGTGAGCCAACAAAGTATCCTGCCACCGCCCCCACGGTCATCACAGCAGCACGCGGCCAGTCAACCAGACCGGCCCAGATGAACCAGACTGTCGCAACGAGGTTTAGCAGCGATCCTAGAATCGTTTTCAGCGTGTTCATCTCGTAAATGTCGTGCATCCCGACAAACCCCAGAGTGGCCAGCATCAAAATGCCGATGCCCGCGCCGAAATATCCACCGTAGATGGCCACAAGGAATTGAAAAAAGATGACCGACCACCCCATGCGGACTGGCGTTGTTCCCTCGGCCAGATGCGACCTTGCAAGTCGTCGGAAGAACCCCTGTGTGAGAAAGAGAATGGTGGCGAACAGAATCAGGAACGGCACCAGTTTGCTGAAGGTCTGATTGCTCGTGTGAGTCAGGAGCACGCTGCCAATTAGTCCTCCGATGAGGCTCAACGGGAGAAGCCGTTTCAGCCACGGGACGACCGGTTGGATGTGCTTCCGATTGCCGAACATCCCACCACTGGTTCCGATTGCGAGAGCCAGCGTGCTCGTGGCATTTGCCGTCACCGGTGAGACACCAAAGGCAAGCAGTGTTGGAAAAGTGAGCAAAGTGCCACCACCGGCCACGGCGTTGATTACGCCAGCTCCGACCGCCGAACCAGTCAACCCAATTATTTCCAAGCCAGACATCATTTCATGCTCCGCACGCCCGCACGTCGGGCACGGATAGCTAAATGTTTGGCCTTCGCCTCGCCGAATTTGCGGATGGAAAACTGTTTTTTCCGCGTCACGCCCAACTCGGGACTCCACGTTGCCCGCCAGAATTTCCGCCACGGCTTGCTCCGTCGGTCAATCAACCGTTGCACACCTTGGATGCCTGACCTTCCCCTGCGCCGCACCGTTTCCGCCCACCAGCGCCGGGTGCTTTTGCGGGGCATACCCAATGCCTGTCGGAGTTTCAAATGATAAACCTGTGCCGCCGTAAAAGCCTGTTCCTGACCGCCGTATTTTTTATCCGAGAAAAAAGCTGAATGAATCTTTCCCCGATGGGAAACACGCACATAAAATCCATGCGTATGGTGAGATGGCTGGTCAATCCGGCTGATGCCAGTTGCTTGTGAAGGGCGGTTCATAATTCGCACTGCTCACTTTGTATTGCGTTTGTTGACTGTGGCGCGGAGCTTTTCCACGTCGTTGCACTTTCCTTCCATCTTGTGGAGTATCCCTCACTCCGGCCGCCAAGTTCGGCCTGAAGCAACGCTGGATAGTTGGGCCACTGGCTCATGATCAAACATCAAAGCTGTGAAAGTCTGTCAAACATCTCCCGCAACATCCGATTCCGGTCTTCGATCATAAATCGAACTTCAAAAGGCTCGTCGGGAACTCGAGAACAGCCAGCAGCCAACAGCGGCTCTAAAATCTGAAGCTCATCTGAAATACGCTGCTGAACAGAAACAACCGTGCGCGGGACTTGCTGCGGCTGCTTCTTAAGCTCCGACCATCTATTTAATAACTCTTGCATTACATGTGGTGTGACAGTGAACCTTACGTTCCAAAGCAGAACCCCCAACCAGCGGTGTTGTCAACGCGATTCTGCCAACCAGATTCTCTCGTGGTAAAAATGGGCGCGGGCATCGCACCCGCGCCTGACAATTACCACGACGGCTGGCGAATGGCCTGCGGACCGGGAAGTCCTCTGAAAGCCTGCGGCCACCGTGGCCTGATAAATAATAGCACGTTCCCAAAATTTTTCCACCGGCACGCCTTGCCTCAGGCCCCAAGATGGAGATGGGAAATTCTAAACTTGGACGGATTCTCACGATTTGATTTAATCCACGCGACAAAATGAGTGAAGAAAATCCATTTTCTAAACCGACGACCACGACCATCAGTGGGGCGAACCACGCGAAGCTGGGGTGGATTATTGCTGCCATCCTGACCGTGCTGCTGGTTGCCGTATTGTTGCTTTGGGCAATCGCTGTGGGCAAACTGCGCGGCCTCGAATCGCTTCAGTCCAAACTGGATGAGGCCAACACCAGCCTTGCCGGCGCTCTCGACCAAAGCCAGAAGGACAAAGACCAGATTGCAGCCCTGCAAAATCAGGTGGCTGATTTGGAGAAAGAAAAAGCGGACGTCGCGCAGATGGCGAAAGGGTTGGAAGATGAAATGCGCAACGACCTCGAATCCAAGGATGTCACCATTTCTAAACTGCAAGGAAAGTTGACCGTGAACATTCTCGACCGTGTCATGTTTGATTCCGGCGAGGCGATCTTGAAACCGGACGGCGAATCAGTGATGCGGAAAATTGCGGCCATCCTTGCCGGACACCCTGAACTGAAAATTCATGTCATCGGGCATACCGATAATGTTCCAATCCACAGCCGGTTTGCCAGCAACTGGGAACTTTCAGCCGCCCGCGCTCTGGCTGCCGTGCATTTTCTCACGGAGAGGGCGGGTGTTGACCCGCGCCGCGTGGGGGCCGTTGGTTACGGTGAATATCGTCCCATCGCCGACAACGCGACCGCCGAGGGGCGGGCCAAGAATCGCCGTATCGCCATCACCATTCTGCCGGACGAACTTGCAGGGGCGGACACCGTGCCGACGGCCAAACCAACTCCGGCACTCACACCCCCAACCACCCCAAGCCATGTCGGAGGCGGTTGAATCAAAAGTAAAATAGCTTCCAGTCCAGCAGAGAGCGACAACCCAGCCAAAATTCCGTTCAGGGCGGTGAGCTACCAGAACGGCCTGCCAGCGTAGCAAGCACCACTAAATCAAGTGGTGCCCTTTGTAGTCAATCGTCAACGTGCCCGACTGAGTATTAACGGATTGAACAATCCCGTGGATATGGGCAAAGCTGGAAGCCTTCGTCTGATGGTGGGTAGTTGAAACAGAATTATTGTATGGAACACCATCAGAAATATGATGCGCGACCAAGGTTCCTTTTTCCAAATCGTAGGCGATGCTCACATGATCGCCAACCCGCACGCTGGCCAGCGAGGCGGAGCGGTTGCTGCCCACCGCGATGCGGGCGTTGCTCGCCACCTGAAAAGTTGCCACCTGAGCGACGGAAGCCCGGCGGTGTATGGCAGCTTGGGTCGGCAGCGCACCCGCCAGAGTCAAACCCACGACCAACAACGGCAGTTGCCAGCGAAAATTAAAAGGGTTCATAGGGCGAAAATATGAGTTGTGGTTTTAGACGCCAAGCTAATTCGACGGGTTACAACCCCAGCCCGTCCAGACGTGGGCAGCCGACAAGATTCGGAGGCCCACTCACCGTCCCGACGCGCCAACAAGCCAGCCAGACGCTTTTGCGACAATTCTTTTGCGTCGCAGAAGATGATCCCGTCGGCGATTCAAACCTTAACCAGCTTTTTCCCTCACCCGCCGGCTGAAACTTTCCGTGCGGATGACGGCGCGCTTGTGCAGGCCGCGCACAATGACTTCATGGTGGTCGCGCGCTTCAATCTGGAAAGTGACCTTGCGATCCTCGACGGCGATCACCTGCGCGCGACAATAAATCGTCTGGCCCACCGGCGTCGGCGCAAGGTGGCGGATGTCCAATTCGATTCCGACGGAACGTTCATCGGCTTCGAGATGCGGGGCAATCGTTTGGCGCGCGGTGCGTTCGAGAAAGCCGACGAGGTGCGGCGTGGACACGACGGCGGGCATGCCGTCGCCGTGAAATTCCACGGCATGTTTCATGTCCGTCGGAATGGCCAATTCGCCAACCTCACCGATTCTTGGGCGCGATTTCATTTGCACAAAAAAGGCGGCAATCCCGCAGCGCGAGATTGCCGCCATGATTCGAAAACTTATTTCGGCAGCAAATCCGCGACGAGTGATTTTTCTTCCTTGAGTTCGGCTTCGGTCGCGGCGATTTTCGCCTTGCTGAAATCGTTCAGCGGCACGCCCTGGACGATTTCAAAATCCTTGCCGTTGCTGCGGATCGGATAGCTGAAGATCAAACCCTTCTCGATGCCGTAGCTGCCGTCGGAATGCACGCCCACGCTGAACCAGTCGCCGGCGGGCGTCGGATGCGTGAGCTTGTAAACCGTGTTGACGGCGGCGTTCGCGGCGCTGGCGGCGCTGCTCAAACCGCGCGCCTTGATGATCGCCGCGCCGCGCTGCTGCACGGTGGCAATGAAATTTTTTTCCAGCCATTCGCGGTGGCTGATGACTTCCGGCACGAGACGGCCGTTGATTTTCGCGTTGAAGAAATCAGGATACATCGTCGCGCTGTGGTTGCCCCAGATGGCCAGGTTGGTGACAGCGGTCACGTCCACGCTGGCCTTTTGCGCGAGCTGCGACTTGGCACGGTTTTCATCGAGCGCGGTCATGGCGAAGAAGCGGTTCTTCGGCACGCCCGGCGCGTTGTTGGCGGCGATGAGCGAATTGGTGTTGCACGGATTGCCGACGACGAGCACGCGCACGTCGCTCGCGGCGTTCTTGGCGATGGCGTTGCCCTGGCCGGTGAAAATTTTCCCGTTGATGCCGAGCAAATCTTTGCGCTCCATGCCGGCCTTGCGCGGCACGGCGCCGACGAGCAGCGCCCAGTTCACACCCTTGAATCCTTCGTCAAGATTTGAGGTCGGCACAAGCCCTTTGAGGAGCGGAAACGCGCAGTCGTCGAGTTCCATGCAGACGCCTTGCAGCGCAGCCATGGCCTTTTCATCGGGGATTTCGATGAGGTGCAGGATGACTGGCTGGTCCGGGCCGAACGCCGCGCCAGAAGCGATGCGGAACAGGAGGGAATAACCGATTTGGCCGGCGGCGCCGGTAATCGCGATTCGAATAGGAGTTTTGCTCATAAAAAATTTTGAGGCGTTATTATGCGAATGCTGGCGTTTTGAAGCAAGTTTTCCGCGCAGGAAAAATTATGCTTGGAAAAAAATATATTCAGCGTAGAACTAGCGGCGTTCTTTGAAACGGCGGAAGCAATTCCGCCCATCGCAGTCAAATGTCTGGGAACCCGGTGTGAATCCGGGACGGTTGCGCCACTGTAACGGCTACAAATTCCAATGCCACTGATGCAAGTCGGGAAGGCGGAATGAGGCTTGAAGCCGAAGTCAGGATATCGGTTTGACTGCGCTCGTCAGCTCCGAACGATTCGGAGCACTTCTCCGCAAAGAGAAGGATGGAGCCAGCCCGCCGATCTGTTTTCGGCGGGACTCGTCGAATGCCTTCATTCCCCGTTTTGCCGGAGTCTGGAGGTTTTTTTATTTTCAGGCTACGCGCTGGTCTTCCAAATCAAAACCGTTCGCGGGGATATTTTTGCCCGCGAATAAAATTGAAAGATCCGCAAAATGAAAGTTCGTTTGCTGGCCATCGCCAGCCTGTTCCTTGCGCCCGCAATTCTGGGCGCCGCCGAAATCAATTCCATCCCGGCAGCTCCCGAAGCCATTTCGGAAACCAATGCGCCCGCCGCGCCGGAGGAAATCACCATCACCGCCACGCGCATTGCCACGCCGCAGGAAAAATCACCGAATGCGGTCACGGTCATCACGCGCCAGCAGATTGAGCAGTCGCAGCAACACCTCGTCGCCGACATTTTGCGCGACGTGCCGGGGGTCGAAGTCGCGCGTGCCGGCCAGCCCGGCGCGGCGGACAGCGTGTTTCTGCGCGGTGCGAATAGCGACCAGACGCTGGTGTTGGTGGACGGCATTCGCGTCAACAGCGCCTTCAACAATGCCTTTGATTTCAGCCAGCTTGCCGTGGACAACGTCGAGCGCATCGAGATTTTGCGCGGGCCGCAAAGCACGATTTACGGTTCTGAGGCGAGTGGCGGCGTGATCAACATTGTCACCAAGCGCGGCACCTGCCTGCCCACCGGCTGGGTCGAAAGCGAATACGGCTCGTTTAACACCTCCATCACCAAAGGCGGATTCTCGGACAGCCTGGGCCGGCTTTCCGTCGCCGCGAATGGCAGCTACGCCAGCAGCGACAATGACCGCATCAACAGCGATTACCAGCAATACCATTTCGACGGCCACGCGCGCTATGATTTCAGCGACCGTTTCAGCGCCACGCTGCTCGCCACTTATTTCCACAACAACGACGGCTCGCCCGGCGACATTTTTACGGACGATCCCACCGCCCGCCTGAAAACGGAAAGTGCCCTGATTGGCCTGACGCTCAACGCCGACGTGACGGCCTGGTGGAACGCAAAATTGAAGCTGTCGTATTCGCATGAACGCGACAACTATGACCAGCCGGCTAACGCGGAGAATTTTTTTGATGATTCTTTTTCACAAACCATCGCCCAGCGCAACCAGGTGGATTTCCAGAACGTCTTCAAGCTCTCCGAGCAACATTCCATCCTCGTCGGCGGCACGTTTGAAAATGCGTCGGCGAATCTTGCGTCCGAAGATTCATTCTTCGGTTCGTCCACTTTGGCCAAGACGATTGACACGCGTTCGGCCTACGCGGAATACGACTACACGCCCATCAAACAACTGACGCTCACCGCCGGCGGACGCGTGGATGATTCGGATACCTTCGGCACGCACGGGACGTATCGCTTTGGTGCCCGTGCCACCGCGCCCGGCACGGAAACAATTTTCCGCGCCACCCTCGGCACCGGCTTCCGCGCGCCGAGCATTTCCGACCTGTATTATCCAAATTTTGGCAACCCGAATCTACAGCCGGAAAAAAGCCTCGGCTGGGACGCCGGCTTTGAACAGCCGCTGTTGAAAAACAAACTGCGCTTCGGCGCGACTTTTTTCCACAACGACTACGACAACCTAATTCAATATTCAGGCGTGGCTTTCATGCCGGAGAACATCGGCCGCGCGCAGACCTACGGCGTGGAAACTTTCGCCGCTTGGCAGGCGCTTACCAACCTCACCGCTCGCGCCGCCTACACCTGGCTTCATACCGAAGACCTCGTCACCGGCGCGGAATTGGTGCGCCGACCCGAAAGCAGTGGCAGCTTGAATCTGGACTGGCAAATCATCCCAAAGCTGGACGCCAATGCGTCGGCGCTCTTCATCGGCACGCGAAGCGATAATGATTATTATACCTCAACCGCCGTCGGCTTGTCCGCCTACACCAAGCTGGATTTCGCGCTGCGCTGGCAAGTGCAAAAACATCTGGAAATTTTTGCCCGTGCAGAAAACCTGCTTGACGAACATTATCAGGAAGCGTTTGGTTATCCCGCGCTGGGCCGGGGCTTTTACGGCGGCTTGCGCGCGCAATTTTGATTTTGACTGACAACCATCCAGCACCACCAAGCGAAAACGCAGGCGAGCCGTCCCGACGGCTCTGGCCATTGCCCGCCGTTACGAAAAAATGCCCGCGCTGCGGAGCGAGTTTTTTCTGCGGTCCGCAGCCTGGAGAGGACGCTTGCTGGTGCGCCAAATTACCGCCACTCCCATTGTCTGGCGCGCCCGCCGCGGATTGTTTGTGCCCGGCGTGCCTGGCGAAGGTGGTCGCAGCAGCGCAGACAATGAAAGAGTGATTTCGACCGCACGCTTAATTTTCCATCGACAATCCGCAATGGTCGGAGCAACCTTGATTTCCATAAACAGGATAGGCTGAACAACCCGCCGTCCATTATCTGTTAGCACCTTCGATCATGAACCTTTACGCTGACACGATTGCTCCGGTGAGCCGCACGAAACCAGACGAGCTTTTTCTCATTCGCATGGTTGCCAAGCCATCGCCACAGAATCCAGAGGCAACCGAGGTTGGCGGAGCATACGCCAATTGTTGGGTAGATGCTGACGATTTGCGCGTCGCAGAAGCGAAGGCCATCGAGCGGATTGAGAGCGAGCAGTGGCAGCCCACTAAGTTTGACCATTGGGAGATTGTCTGTCGTAGTTGTTATGTTGAGGACTCAAACCGTGACGACGCCGAGAGGCAGGAGCTTCTGGAGCGAGTTGACGAGGCTTTTGAGTATGGAGTTTCTCTGACATTAAATTGTTGGCCAATAGATGCACCAGACGCCTAACAACTAGATAGGCTACAAAAGTAATACTGCTCAAACCCCAATCTGCTTTTGGATCGCGCCGCAGATTTTTTTGGACCACTTTTTCAGCATCGCCGCGTCGCGGCCTTCCACCAGCAGCCGCGCTTTCGGCTCCGTGCCGGAGTAGCGCAGCAGCAGGCGCCCGCCTTGCGCGGACAATTCCTTTTCCGCGTCGGCCACGAGTCCGCTCACGCCGTCAAGCTGCTCAAATGGTTTCTTCTCGCGCACCTTTATGTTCGTCACGAGCTGCGGAAAGCGTGTCCAGCACTTCGCCAATTTTGACAACGGCTGGTTTTTGGATTTCATGATGCGCAGGATTTGCAGCGCGGCCACGAGGCCGTCGCCCGTGCTGGCGTAGTCGCGGAAAATCAGATGCCCGCTCTGCTCGCCGCCAAAGTTGAAACCCTCGCGCTGCATTTCATCAATCACGTTTTTGTCGCCGACGGCGGTGCGAAGCATGATGCCGCCGGCCTGTTTGATGGCCGCTTCGAGACCGGCATTGCTCATCACGGTGCTGACCAGTGTTTTGGCGGCCAAAGTTTTTTCCGCGAGCATTTCCAGCGCGGCGATGGCCATGATGTCGTCGCCGTCGATCAAATTGCCCTGCTCGTCGCACAACAAAACGCGGTCGGCGTCGCCGTCGTGCGCAATGCCGAGGTGCGCGCCGTGTTCCACGACTTTTTTGCACATCACCTCCGGGTGCATCGAGCCGCAATCCAAATTGATGTTTTTGCCATTGGGCTGGTTGTTGAAAACGATGACTTCCGCGCCGAGTTCGCGCAGGACGCAGGGGGAAGATTTGTAGGCGGCGCCGTGACCGCAGTCCAAAACAATCTTCAAGCCTTCGAGCGTCAGGCCCTTGGGAAACGATGACTTGGCGTGTTCGATGTAGCGGCCCAGCGCATCATCAATGCGCACGGCACTCCCGATGTGTTCGGCGGAGGGGCGAATTTTTTCCACTTCGCCGGAGAAGACGAGGCGTTCAATTTCAGTTTCAATCTTGTCGTCGAGCTTGTAGCCGTCGGCGCGGAAAAATTTGATGCCGTTGTCCGTGTAAGGATTGTGCGAGGCGGTGATGACGATGCCGGCGTCCGCGCGCAAACTGCGCGTGACGTAGGCGACGCCCGGCGTCGGCAGCGGTCCGACAAAAAAAACATCCACGCCCATCGAAAGGATGCCGGATGAAATCGCGTTCTCGATCATGTAGCCGGAAAGGCGCGTGTCCTTGCCGATGACGATGCGGTGCTTGCCGCGGCTGCGTGACTGCGATTCCAGATTTTTGAAAACGTGGGCGGCGGCCCGGCCAAGCTGGAGCACGGTTTCGGCGGTCACAGGCTCGATGTTCGCCGTTCCGCGCACACCGTCGGTGCCAAAGATTTTTTGGGGTGAGCTCATGGAAAATTATTTTGCGGGCGGCACGATGATGCCGACTTTGGCCGGTTCAACACTGACGACCGTGATGCCGGACGGCACGGCGACGTCCACGCTGCGCTTCAAATCCCGCGCGGCATCAATCCCGGTCAAGTCCACGGTGGCGCGAATCTGGTTGGCTTGCAGCACGGCGATGGCCTCGGGCGTGCCGCTGACGGTGATTTTCACGCTCTCCGGCGCGACGCGGTAGAGATGCACATCCGAGGCGGAGGCGACGACGAGCACGGGCAGGTTGCCGTAGGTGAGCGTGCTGCCGCCCGCCGTTGACGACGGCAGGGCGGACTCGAGCAAAATCCGGTGGACGGTCAGCCAGATGGCGACGGCGAGAATCACGGAAAAAATTTTCCAGCCGATATCCTCGACCAGCCAGGTGCGAATGGCGGAGAGAAATTTCATTTGTTGCCGGTGGGTTTGGGCGCGGGGCGCGGTCCGTGCCGGGTGATGACGGCGGGGCCGGCGGGTTTGTGATGTTCGGTGAACCAGGTGCGCAGCCACTTGACGATATTGTTGGTGCGCGCCGGGCGCAGGATCACGGACGTGAGAAACTCGCGGAGTTCCTCCAGCGTCACGCCGCGCACGAGCTGACCTTTGTAGGCGTGGGAAATCATGCCGTTCTCCTCGGACACGACGACGATGACGGCGTCCGTCTCCTCGCTCAAGCCGATGGCCGCACGGTGGCGCGTGCCGAGCGACTTGTTCAAATCCGTCCGCTGCGACAGCGGAAAAATACACGCGGCATAGGCGATGCGGTCGCCTTTGATGATGACGCCGCCGTCGTGAATGGCGTTGTTCGGGAAAAAAATCGCCTCGAGCATTTCCGCCGTCACGTCGCAATCCACCTTGATGCCGGCCTCGGTCGCTTCCTGCAATTGGATGGACTGCTCGATGGCGATGAGTGCGCCGATTTTCACGTCAGCGAGGCGCTCGACCGTCTGGATGATGACCTCGATGCTTTCGCGTTGTTCGCTGGTGGTGGCGAAGAGCGGGAGGTTGCCCAACTCGGCGAGCATCCGGCGCAGTTCCGGCTGAAAAATCACCAGCGCGCCCAACGCGATGAACACGGACGCGCTGCCGAGAATCCAGCGCAGCACCTTCAAATCCAGAAGCGTCGTGACTGCCGTGAGCGCCAGCAACACGACGACAAAACCGATGACCACCGGCCAGCCGCGCGTGCCGCGCACGAACTTGAAGACGAAATAAATCAGCACCGCGAGGATTAAAATCTCCACGGCGGGCCGCCAGCCATTTTCGAGATCAGTCCACATTTTTTTTGAAGGGCAAAATCGCTTCCGCCATCCGGATGGCCTGCAATGTTTCCGCCACATCGTGCGTGCGGATAATGTTCGCCCCGGCGGCGACCGCCAGAATCGTGCAGGCCAGCGATGCTGGCAAGCGTTCATTCACCGGCGCCCCGGTGATTTTTCCAAGAAAGGACTTGCGCGAAACGCCGAGCAACAGCGGCCGCCGCCGTTTGGTGAACGTCCGCAGATTGGCGAGCAGGGACAAATTGTGCTCCAGCGTTTTGCCGAAACCGATGCCCGGATCCAGCACGACCTGTTCGGCGGCCACGCCCGCCTCGTTGAGCAATATGGTCAGGCGCTCGGAAAAAAATTCGCCCACCTCGCGGACGACATCGGTGTAAACCGGGTTTTCCTGCATGGTCTGCGGCGGGCCTTGCGTGTGCATGGCGATGTAGCCGGCATGGTATTCAGAAACGATTTTCCACATGGCGTCTTCCGCGCGGGCGGCGGCGACGTCGTTGACAATGCTCGCGCCGGCGGCCAGCCCGGCCCGGGCCACGACCGGCTTAGCCGTGTCAATCGAAATGGGAATTTTGATCTGCGGAACCAGTTTCTCAATCACTGGAATGACGCGGCTTAATTCCTGTTCCTCGCTGACGGGCCCGGCGCCGGGTCGGGAGGATTCGCCGCCGATGTCGAGAATATCCGCGCCTTCGGCCACCAGTTTCAGCGCGTGCGCCACCGCCGCGTCCGGGTCGAGAAATTTTCCGCCATCGGAAAAGGAATCCGGCGTGACGTTGACGATGCCCATGACGAGCGCCAGACGCGGAAAACGGAATTGAAAATGGCGGGCGGTAAAAATCATTCTGCGCCGCCAGCTTACGCTCATCCGCGCACGTCTGCCAAGTCAGACCTTCGTGCGGAAATACGCAATCGTGTCGGTCAGCCCCTTGTAGAGCGGCACGACGGGCGACCACTTGAGAAGTTTTTTAGCCTTGGTGATGTCGGGCTTGCGCTGCTTGGGGTCGTCCTGCGGCAGCGGCTTGAAGACGATTTTGCTTTTGGAATGCGTCGCGGTGATGATCTGCTCGGCGAACTGGAGCATGGTCATTTCCACCGGGTTGCCGATGTTCACGGGCAAATCGTAGTCGCTCATCATCAGCCGGTAAATTCCTTCGATCAAATCCGAGACGTAGCAGAAGCTGCGGGTCTGCGTGCCCTTGCCGAAAATGGTGACGGGCTTGTTCTTGAGCGCCTGGCTGATGAACGCGGGGACGACGCGGCCGTCGTTGATGCGCATGCGCGGGCCGTAGGTGTTGAAGATGCGGACGATGCGCGTCTGGACTTTGTGCTCGCGGTGATAGCCCATCGTCATCGCCTCGGCGAAACGCTTGGCTTCGTCATAACAACCGCGCGGGCCGATGGTGTTGACGTTGCCCCAGTATTCTTCCGGCTGCGGATGAATGAGCGGGTCGCCGTAAATTTCCGAGGTTGAGGCGATGAGGAAGCGGGCCTTCTTGTGCATCGCCAGGCCGAGCGCCTTGTGCGTGCCAAGCGAGCCGACCTTCAAGGTTTGAATCGGCAGCTCCAAATAATCAATCGGGCTGGCGGGCGAGGCGAAGTGCCAGACGTAATCCACCGGGCCTTCGAGGAAAATGAATTCCGTGACATCCTGCTGGATGAACTTGAAATTCGGATTGCCGCCGAGGTGCGCGATGTTGTCCACCGAGCCGGTGACGAAATTATCAATGCCGATGACCTTGTGGCCGCGAGCGACGAGCAGATCGGTCAGATGCGAACCGAGAAAGCCGGCGGCACCGGTGACGACGGAGGTGGGTTGTTTCTTTTTCAAGTGTTGAATGGTCGAATGCTTAAATCATCCGCACCCGAAGGGTATTGAAATGGTTCAACGATTCAACGCTTAAACGATTTGCGTTTCACTTCGCCCCGGTGCCGCGCAAGACGGCGGGGAGCGTGAGCAGCAAGATTTTCAGGTCGAGCCAGAAAGACCAGTTGTCAATGTATTCGAGGTCGAGCCGGACCCATTCCTGGAAATCAGAAATCTCATTGCGACCGCTGATCTGCCAAAGACAGGTCAGGCCGGGCTTGACGCTCAAACGACGGCGATGCGCGAGGTCGTTGAAACGCTTGACCTCATCCACCGGCAGCGGGCGCGGGCCGACGAGGCTCATTTCACCCTTGAGGATGTTGAAAAGCTGCGGCAGCTCGTCAAGACTCCACTTGCGCAGCGATTTGCCAATGCGCGTGACCCGCGGATCGTCGGTCACCTTGAACACGGGGCCGGACATCTCGTTCATTGCGGCCAGCTCATGCTTGAACTGCTCGGCGTTCGTCGCCATGGTGCGGAACTTGTAAATGGTGAACGGCTCGCCGTTGAGTCCGGAGCGCGGCTGTTTAAACAACACCGGCCCCTTTGATCCCAGCTTTATGAGCAGGGCGATGACCAGCATCGGCAGCGCACAAACCAGCAGCAAAAACAACGAGCCGAAAAAATCCAGCAGCAACTTCAGAAGCATCTGCCAGGAGGTTCCCGGCGCGGAACGAAACACGATGAGCGGGTGGCCGAGCATCTCGTCGAAACTGGCGCGGGCGATTTGCGTCGCAAAAAAATCCGCCACAAGCCACGCCTCCACACCCTCGATTTCGCAAACCTTGATGATGTTTTCCACGCGCTCGAACTGCGTGTGCCGCGCACCCACAATCACCCCGCTGACGGAATGTTCATGCACCAGTTCGATGAGTTCCCGCACGGGCGAATCCGCCAGGTTGAATTCCGCCTTGACCTCAATGCTGTCGCTGGCGCGGGCCAGAATTTCGCGGCGCAGGCGCGCGGTTTCTGCCGGGATGCCGGCGAGGATCACGCGGCGTTTGTATTGCGCCTTGGCCATCCGGCTGCGCATCGCCGCCGTCAGCGCCTCCTCCTTGAGCCCGACCAGCGAAAAACTGATCAGTCCGAAATATGTCATCACCCCGCGCGGGGCGACTTCCTTTAACGCATACAACACCAGCACCAGCCCGATGGTGGTGATGGCGCAGCCCCGCATCAAGGCCCACCACATCGTCAGGCGCGAGCCGGGCGTGGGCCGGCTGTAAAAACCCATCGCCTCCAGAATCAGCGGCGCGGCCGGCACGATGACAAAGTAGTTCCACGGCTGACCCGCCAATCCCGGGGAGAGTTCGTCCAGTTGGAAAAACGCCGACCACGCGCCCAGCGTGTGGTTGACCAAATCCGTGAACTCCGGACTGTCGCGCAAGGCGTAGGCCGTCCAATAGCTGAAGGCAAACAGAAACCCGTCGGTGAGTTGGTTCACCAGCGTGCGGATTTGTCGGTCGCGTTGCAGCATGAAACTTAAAGAGAGTTGAAGAACATCATATCTTGCGGGAAAGAGAATTCAATCCCTTCATTTCGCGGGCTTGGGCACCAGTTGAAATTCCGGCACGGCGGCGGCGATCAATTGCTTCATGCGCGCGAAGGTGGCGTCTTCCTGATCGGGCGCGCACACGGCAAAAAACGAAATGTAGGACCAGCGTTCCAGCACGCCGTTCAACAGCAAATCGCGCGGCACCCACCACATCATCCAATCCCATGAACTCGCGGTGTAATGGCTGCCGTCCACAAACCAATAAACGTAGATGCCGCGGACCGTCTGCCATTTGCCATCCGCATCCACCGCCTGCTTGTTGGCGATGAGGCGGTTCACGGGCAGTTCATACGGAAACGGCCGGTCGAGGCGGATTTTTTCCACATGCGAAGCCGCGTTATCAACCGTCCAGCCCTGACCGGTCATGCAAATCTCCGGCTTGTGGATGCTGGAGCGGTCGCTGCCCATCAACACCACGCTAACTTGTCCCCAAAAGCCATCGCTCGCCTGATAAAGCCGCACCCGAAAACTGGTGTCCGGCGGCAGCGCCAGCAATGCCGTCTCCGCGTTGGTCACAATGAAGGACGTGTAACCGGACAAACTCTCCGGCAGGAGCAGCTCCAAATTCTTGCTGTCCGGGCGAGGCCGCGCTTTGATGCCGGGCTCGCCTAACCGCTGGTGCGCCTTCATGTGCGCCAACGCGAAGGCCGTTGCCGCCATGAACAGCAAAACCAGCCCGGCAGAAATGATTTTGGAACGGTTCATACTTTGGCCGCAACGTCGGCGGGCGGTTCCGGCAATTCTGATTTTTCCAGCCAGCGCGCAATCAAAAATACGCAACTGAACGCGACGAGAAATGTGATGAAGCCGAATTTCGTCTCCACCGCCTTGCCGGCGTCCTGGCCGAACATCTCCGCCACGCCGATGGTGAAGCAGAGGCGCACGACATTACCCAGCACCGCCAGCGGCATGGCCGCCAGCATCATCACCGCGCGTTTCCATGGAGCCTTGAAGGCGATGAAACCGTAAATCGTTGTCAGCGCGAGCAGCGCCACCAGACTGCGGATGCCGCTGCACGCCGCCGCCACCTCGTAAGCGAAAGTCCGCTGTGCATCAAACAACTGCGTGCCGTCGCGGATCAAATCCGGCGCCAGTCCCAGATGCGCCACGCCCGCGACAATCCGCGAAACCAGCAACCGCAGCGGCAGCGTCAGGCTGTTGGCCAGTTCGCCGAGCGGAATGCAGAACACGAGCAGGAAATACGGAAAGAAACTCGCCTTCAGCCAGTTTTTGCCCCAGGCCAAACCCGTCAAAGCGTAAAGCCCGAGAAAGAACGCGATGACCGACGCGCGCGGTTGCTGGATGACGTAGGCGACGAGGTGTAGGAGCAGCGCGCACGCGAACAATAAAATTCCCGGCCACCACAGTCCCAGCGGCCGCGCGACGAGTTCGCGGCGTTTCCACCAGAACAACGCCAGCACCACGAACGGCATCATGATGCCATGGCCTTCATCGTTCAGCGGCGAAGTGTAGATATCGAACATCCACGCGAACAGCGACGCCGAGTCGCGGTAGCCGAAAGTGGAATTGCCGAGGAAGACGAACAGCCCCACCCACGCGCCCGCGAGCGGGAAGAAAAAAAGTTTGTTCGGCAGTTGCCGCCATTCCGCCGCGCACCGCGCCGCCAGCACCGCCACGCCGGCGATCACCGCCGCGCCAAACAACGGCAGCGGCCACGGGCGGCCGCGGAATTTCTCGTCGGAAAAATAAAAAGCCGCCGCCAGCAAAATCAGGAAGGCGATTTCGTGCGGCTGAAGGCCGTAGGGCAGTTGTTTTTTAGGCGCGGGTTCTAAATGCACAGATTTACAGGTGATGAGATAGCTGAACCGTCATTCTTGCTCAAACAAATTCCCGTGACATCACGGTGACGGATATTTTCTCAAGCCGGTCAACTGGCCGAGAAATTTCAAAATGAACAGCGGGTTGTTACGAAAATACCGTTTTGCCAGCCGGCGCGGCTCGCAGCCCAGCCGGTAAAGCCACTCCAGCCCGCTCCGCTGCATCCAGCGCGGTGCCTGCCGCACGCGGCCGCTGTGAAAATCGAACGCCGCACCCACGCCGATCATCAGGGTCGCGTCCAGCTTCGGCAGAAATTCCGCCATGAATTTTTCCTGCTTTGGCGTGCTCAAGCCGACCCAGAAAATATCCGGCTGCGCCGCGCCGACTTGTTCGCACAACTTTTTTTCCTCATCTGCGTTCAGCGCCCGGAAAGGCGGCGTGAAAGTTCCTACGATTTGCAGCTTCGGAAATTTTTCTTTCAACTTTTGCGCCAGCAATTCCGTCACGCCGTCCGCGCCGCCGTAAAAAAAATGTTTGCAGCCGCTCGTCTCGCTCCACGCACAAACGTCGAGCATCAAGTCTGGACCATAGACACGGCTCATGTCGCGGTGGCCGTTCAGTTTGCCCGCCCAGACCATCGGCATTCCGTCGGGCGTGCAGAGAAACGCGTCATTCAGGATTTTTTTGAACTCCGCGTCGGCCTGCGCCTCCATGACGCCGTGGACACCGGTGACGCAGATGTAGCCCTTGCGCCGTTCGCGAACGGCGGCGGCGATGGCGTCCAGCGCCGTCCGTAAATTGAGGACGCTGATGCCGACACCCAGAACATTGATGCGTTCGCAGGCCATGAAAATTCGTGGCAGGATAACCGCTGGCAGGCAAAATGCCAGCCGTCGCGCACGGAAAAATCTTCCCTCGCCGCGCGCTTTCGCTCAAATTTGCCCTCTGCATGAAGCTGCTCGTCTTCGCCCACACACCGCCGCCACACCATGGCCAGAGCTACATGGTGCACTTGATGCTCGAAGGCTTCGGTGGCGATCACCGCCGGCAGAAACCCGCCGCACCGCACCCGTTGGGGATTGAATGTTACCACGTCAACGCGCGCTTTTCCCGCGGGCTTGAGGACATCGGCGAGTTTCAAGGCACAAAAATGCTGCTCATTTTCTGGTATTGCATGCAGGCCATCTGGGTGCGGTTCCGCTATGGCGTGAAGACTTTTTACTATGTGCCGGCGCCGGGCAAAAAAGTTGCGCTCTACCGTGACTGGCTGGTCATGTTGCTCTGCCGGCCGGTTTTTAAAACCATGATTTTTCACTGGCACGCCGCCGGTCTCGCCAAATGGCTTGAAGTTGAGACGCCCATTATTTTCCGCACGCTGACTTACCGCCTCGCCCGGCCCGTGGATCTGAGCATCGTCCTGTCCCGCTACAATCTTGCGGACGCGCAAAAGCTTTTGTCCCGCCACATCAGCGTCGTGCCGGGCGGCCGACCCGATCCGTGCCCCGATTTTTCGGAAACTCTCCTGCCGCAACGCCAGGCCCGTTGCGCCGCGCGACAGAAATTGTTCGCCGGCCAGCCAGCCGACGCCGGATTTGAAATCGTGAATGTCCTTTACCTCGCCCTGGTCAGCCGCGAAAAAGGCGTTTTCGACAGCGTCGAAGGCGTCGCGCTGGCGAATGAAAAACTGGCGGCGGCAAAATCCCCGTTGCGGTTCCGGCTCACCGTGATGGGCGCCTTCGCCTCGGCGGACGAGGAAACAGAATTACTGGCATTGATTGAAACACGCCGGTTGCAGCCGACGGTGGAACTGCTGGGATTTGTTCCCGCCGAACGCAAGGCGGCGTGGCTACGCGACGCTGATATTTTTTGTTTCCCGACGTATTACCTCGCCGAAAACCAGCCGGGCAATCTCATTGAGGCGCTGGCCCACGGCCTGCCGATCGTGACCACGCGCTGGCGTTCCGTTCCGGAAATGCTGCCGGAAAATTATCCCGGCCTCGTGGACATCCGCTCTCCGGCCCAAGTCGCGGACGCGCTCATCCGGCTGGCGGTGCGCGATGACGCGCTGCCGCTGCGGGAGATTTTTCTCCGCCAGTTCACGCTGGAAAAACACCTCGCCGGCATGGCGGCGGCCATCAAGCAGGCGGCGGAAGGAAAACAAGAAGCGCGGGACAAACTTTAGTTCATTTCCCCGCTGGCCAGAATCGTCTGGAAATGCGGCGGCTGTTCCTCAGCGGCGACGATGCTGATTTCGATCTTCTTGAAGCCGGCTTCCTCCAACCAGTGATGCAAATCGCTTTCGGCGAAACCCAGCCAGCGGTCGCCGTAAAGTTCGTGCGCCTTGTCAAAGTTGTGTTTGAGCAGGTCCAAAATCAAAATCTGGCCCTGCGGTTTCAGCAATTTTGCCGCGCTCGCCAAGGCCGCCGCCGGGTCTTCCGCGTGATGCAGCGCCTGGCTCAAGATCACGAGATCAACGCTGTTGACTTCAATCGGCGGGTTCTGCAAATCACCCTGGCGGAACTCAAGATTTTTCAGGTGGTTTTTTTTTGCCTTGGCCGCGCCAAAGGCGACGATCTTTTCCGAGTTGTCCACGGCAATCACCTTTTTGCAGCGGCGCGCGAGCAGTTCGCTCAACAAGCCTTCGCCGGCACCCAAATCGGCGACGGTGATCGCCGGCAGGATTCGCAGCAACAAATGTCCAAACGCCTGCCACGAGCGGCCCGGCCCGTAAACGCGGTCGAAACGGCCGGCGACTTGATTAAAGAAAACCTGCGCCTGTTCTTTGCGGCGGGCGAGGACACGCTTGAGATTAATCTGGTCGCCGCTGTGTTCGGCCAGCTCCTTCGCGCCGCGAATGGCGAGCTGGATGAATTCGCTCGCGACGGAATCGGCCAGCGGATTCAGCCGGTAAAAGGTGCGCTTGCCTTCGCGCCGCGCCCTGACGAGCGCGCAGTCGGCGAGCAAGCCGAGGTGCGTGGAGATGCGCGACTGGCCGAGCCGCGTGACTTCCTGCAGCTCCTTGACCGAGAGTTCGTCTTTCTCCAAGAGCGCGACGATGCGCAGCCGTGTTTGATCGGACAGGGCGCGCAAGGATTTTAAGGTTGAGGTCATAATTATTTTGACGCGGTCAATTATTTCTAAAATTCCATTTGACGCATCTCAAATTAGTTATATCATCCTATCCAGATACGTCAATATGTTGTTGGCGTTTAACCAAAATTATTCATGAGCAACCGTTATATCTTCTCCTCCGAGTCCGTCGGCGAAGGCCATCCGGACAAAGTCGCCGACACCATTTCCGACGCCGTGCTGGACGCGGCATTCACGCAGGACAAGTTCAGCCGCGTCGCGTGCGAAACTTACGTCAAGTCCAACATCGTCATCATCGGCGGTGAAATCACCACCAAGGCCAAGCTAGATTACGTCGCCATCGCGCGCAAAGCCATCCGCGAAATCGGCTACGTCAACGACGACGATGTGTTTCACGCCGACAAAGTTTTCGTCAACGTCATTGTCACGCAGCAATCGCCGGACATCGCGCAGGGCGTGGATGCGCGCAAGGCCAAGGGCAAGAAGACCGCCAAGCAGGGTGCCGGCGATCAGGGACTCATGTTCGGCTACGCGTGCAACGAAACCCGCGAACTCATGCCGGCGCCGATCATGTTCGCGCATCGCCTCGGTCGCGAACTCACGCGCATCCGCAAGGCCGGCGGCGCGGCATGGCTGCGCCCGGATGCGAAGTCGCAGGTTTCCGTCGTCTATGAAAACGACAAGCCGGTCGCCATCTCCAACGTCGTCATCTCCACGCAGCACAGCGCGGACGTCGAACACGCCGAAATCGAAAAGTTCTGCATCGAGAACGTCATCAAGAAAGTTCTGCCGAAGAATCTGCTCACGCCAAAGACGGAATTTCTCATCAACCCCACCGGCCGTTTCGTCGTCGGCGGACCGCAGGGCGACACCGGTTTGACCGGCCGCAAGATCATCGTTGATACTTACGGCGGCATGGGCCGTCATGGCGGCGGCGCATTTTCCGGCAAAGACCCGACGAAGGTTGATCGCAGCGCCGCCTACATGGGCCGCTGGGTCGCGAAGAATATTGTCGCTGCCGGTTTGGCCACGCGCTGCGAACTGCAATTTGCCTATGCTATCGGCCATCCTGACCCGGTCAGCGTTCACGTCGAGACGTTCGGCACGAATACGGCGGACAACGCCCGCATCATCAAAGCGGTCAATAAAGTCTTCAGTTTCCAGCCGTCCGACATCATTGACCAGCTCAACTTGCGCCGCCCGATTTACGGCAAGACAACCAACTACGGCCACTTCGGCAAGAGCGACAAGGATTTGACTTGGGAAGCGACGAATAAAGTCGAAGCCCTCTTGAAAGCAATTTAAACAACCAACGACATTTATATGGCAGCAATCAAATTATCTCCGTCCCGCAAGGCCGTCATCAAGGCCGCCACCAACGGCACGGCGAAGCAGGACTTCGCTGTCCGCGACCTCTCGCTCGCCGAGTGGGGGCGCAAGACCATCCAGGTGTCCGAGCACGAAATGCCCGGCCTGATGTCCATCCGCAAAAAATACGGCGCGTCAAAACCACTCAAGGGCGTGCGCATCACCGGTTCGCTGCACATGACCATCGAGACGGCCATCCTCATTGAGACGCTCGTCGAACTCGGTGCGTCCGTGCGTTGGGCGAGCTGCAACATCTTCTCAACGCAGGATCACGCGGCCGCCGCGATTGCCGCCGCCGGTATTCCGGTGTTCGCGCACAAGGGTGAGACGCTGGAAGAATACTGGGATTTGACGCTCCGCGCGCTCACACATCCCGGCAACAAAGGCCCGCAGCTCATCGTGGACGACGGCGGCGACGCCACGCTGCTGATTCACAAAGGATACGAACTCGAAAACGGCGACACCTGGGTCAACACCCCCAGCGACAACCACGAAGTCGCCGTTATCAAGGCGCTGTTGAAAAAGGTGGCGAAGGAACGTCCCGGCTTCTGGCACGAAGTCGTGAAGGATTGGAAAGGCGTTTCCGAAGAAACGACCACCGGCGTGCATCGTTTATATCAAATGTTGGAGCAGGGAAAACTTTTGGTTCCCGCCATCAATGTCAACGACTCCGTCACCAAGTCGAAGTTCGACAACCTTTACGGCTGCCGCGAATCGCTCGCGGACGGCATCAAGCGCGCGACCGACGTGATGGTCGCCGGCAAGGTCGCCTGCGTCTGCGGTTACGGCGATGTCGGCAAAGGCTCGGCGCACTCGCTGCGCGGCTTTGGCGCTCGCGTCATCGTCACGGAAATTGATCCCATCAACGCGTTGCAGGCGGCGATGGAAGGCTTTGAAGTCACGACCGTGGAAGACACGCTCGGCACCGCCGATCTTTACGTCACGACGACCGGCAACAAGGACATCATCACGCTCGAGCACATGGCGAAGATGAAAGACCAGGCCATCGTCTGCAACATCGGCCACTTCGACAACGAGATTCAGGTGGATCGCCTCAACAACGCCAAGGGCGTGAAGAAGCTCACCATCAAGCCGCAGGTGGACAAATACACCTTCGCCAAGGGCAACAGCATTTACATGCTTGCCGAAGGCCGGCTCGTGAACCTCGGCTGCGCCACCGGCCATCCGAGCTTCGTGATGAGCAACAGCTTCACCAACCAAGTGCTCGCGCAGCTCGATTTGTGGAAGAACAAGGACACCGCGAAAATCGGCGTCTATCGTCTGCCCAAGAAACTGGACGAAGAAGTCGCCCGCCTGCACTTGGAAAAAATCGGCGTGAAGTTGACCAAGCTCACCAAGAAACAGGCCGACTACCTCGGCGTGCCGGTCGAAGGACCGTATAAGCCGGAGCACTATCGCTATTAATTCGAGTTGCGATTTCGTATTACAAGCAAGGCGAACGGAAATTCCCGTTCGCCTTGTTTCTTGTCGCGTTCCAAATTCCGCGCCCAGCCATGTGTCATGACGCTCTTTTTTATGGTTGACGAAGTCGGCCACTGTGCCATTTTGCTACTCTAAAAGAATTCGTTTCTACAATGTCAAAGCCCAAATCCAGCTTTCTTGACAAAGTGCTTGGCCGTATCGGACGGTTGGACACTGAAGGGCTGCAAACCGTTGTCCAACGGCTTGCCCGCGAGCGAAGTTTTCTTGAAACTCTGTTCAACACCATCGAGGACGGCGTGCTGGTGGTGGACGAAAATGGCCGCGTAATTTATTTCAATCAGGCGGTGACACGGCTGATCGGTTTGCAGGCGGGCGAGGAGGAATTGCACGTCACAAAAATTCTGCCGGAGGTGGACTGGGCGAAAATTTCCCAGACGGATCGCGCGGGCGGCGCGCACGTCACGCGGCATGAATTTGAGGTGTTTTATCCCCGCCCGCGTTTTCTCCGGCTTTACGCCGCGCCGCTGGATGGCGAGGCCACGGGCAGTTCCGGCGTGGCGCTGATTCTGCACGACGCGACCGAGGCGCGGCAAAAAACCTTTGAGGCCATCGAAAGCGAGCGCGTGCAGGCGCTGACGCTGCTCGCGGCGAGCGTGGCACACGAAATCGGCAATCCGCTCAACGCGCTCCACATCCACTTGCAATTGATGGAGCGCGAGGTGAAAAAATTGAAAGGCGGCGCGGCGCATGAAAAATCGGTTCCGCGTTCGCGCGTAAAAAATCTTTCGGCGGGCATGGACGCGGCGGAGGCGGGCAAAAAACTGGAGCAATACCTCGACGTGGCGAAAGGCGAGATTCACCGGCTGGATTACATCCTCACGCAATTTCTCGGTGCCATCCGGCCCGCGCCGCTGTCGGTGAAAATCGCCTCCCTCAACGATGTCGTCGAAAAAACCCTGGAACTGTTGCGACCCGAAGTTGAAAATCGCGGCATCACGATGAAGACCAAACTGCTGCGTTCGCTGACCGCCACGCCGATTGACGCGACGCAATTGCAACAGGTATTGGTGAACCTCGTGAAGAATGCGGCGCAGGCGATGACCACCGGCGGCACCCTGACGTTGCAGACCGGCGAAAACAGCGACGACATATGGGTGAGTGTGACCGACACCGGCGGCGGCATTCCGCAGGAGCAAATCAACCGCATTTTTGAGCCGTTTTACACCACCAAGAAAAAAGGCAGCGGCCTCGGCCTGATGATTGTTCAAAGAATTGTCCGCGCACACAACGGGCGGATTGAACTGGAAAGCAACGTCGGCACAGGCACAACGTTCCGCGTGTGGCTACCGCTGCACGAACGCAAACCGCGCCTGCTGGAAAACAGCAAATCATGAAACCGACCCTGCTCATTGTGGATGATGAGAAAACAACGCGCGAAGGCCTGCGCGCGACGCTCGAAGAACGCTATGACGTCTACATCGCCGAAGACGCGAAGGCCGCGATGAACCTTTTGGAGTCGGAAAACTTTGACGTGTTGCTGACGGACTTCCGGCTGCCGAACGAGGACGGCATGAAATTGATCACGCGGGCAAAGTCTTTGCCGAAGCCGCCGATCTGCATTTTGATGACCGCCTACGGTTCGGAAGAGCTGGCGGTGGACGCGATGAAACGCGGCGCGGACGATTACATCGCCAAGGGGCGTTTGCAGATTGATGAATTGGAGATGCGGATCGCGCGGGCGCTGAAGCAGCAAAATCTGGAGGTGGAAAATGTTTCGCTGCGCAAACAGCTCGATTCCAAGTTTGGCCTGGAAAACATCATCGGTGAATCGCCGGTGATGAAGGAGATTTTTGACATTGTGCAGCAAGTTGCGCCGACACGGGCGACGGTGCTGGTGCTGGGCGAGAGCGGGACGGGCAAGGAACTCATCGCCAAGGCGCTGCACCAGTTGAGTCCGCGCGCGAAGCTGCCGTTCGTGACGGTGCATTGCGCCGCACTCGCACCGACGCTGCTGGAGAGCGAACTGTTCGGCCACGAGCGCGGCGCGTTCACGGGCGCGCACGAGCGGCGCATCGGGCGGTTTGAGCAGGCGCAGGGCGGAACTTTGTTTCTCGACGAAATCGGGGAGATTGACGCGACGACCCAAGTGAAGCTGCTCCGCTTCCTCGGCGAAAGAACTTTTGAGCGCGTTGGCTCGAACAAAACTTTGACGGCGGATTTGCGGCTGGTGGCGGCGACGAACAAGAATCTGGAAGAACTGGTCAAGGCCGGGAAATTCCGCGAGGATTTATTTTTCCGTCTGCGCGTGGTGGAGATTGAATTGCCGCCGTTGCGCGCGCGGAGCGGCGACATCCCGCTGCTGGCGCAAAGTTTTTTGCGCGAGTTTGCCGAGGAAAACGGCAAGGCCGTGAAGGATTTCACGGTGGATGCGCTCGAAGCCTTGATGAATTTTTCCTGGCCGGGCAATGTGCGGGAGCTGCGCACCGCGATTGAACACGCGGTGGTTTTGTCGCGCGGCGAGCGAATCGCCTTGCGTGATTTGCCCGCTTCAGTCCGAGGCGGTTCGTCCGGCGCGGGAAAATTGTTTCAGGGAAAAGATTTGACGGTGAAGGAAGCGGAGAAACAACTGGTCATCCGCGCGCTAAAAGAAACGAACGGCAACCGGACACAGGCGGCCAAAAAAATCGGCATGAGCCGGCGGACGTTTCACCGCAAGCTGCACGCGTATAACCTGGAAGGATTTTAAATATGCTTACTGATCGGCTGCAATCATTGATTTACAAATTGGAAGTAGGCTCCTTTACCCGGGTGGTGTGGGCGACGGCATTGGCGGTCATGGTGCTCGCTTTGGGGTTCTGGTATGACATTTGGGCTTATCACGGCTTTGCCGCGCCGGAAGCGATGGACGCGGCGCAGGTGGCGCGCAATCTCTCGGAGGGCCGCGGCTACACCACCCAGTTTCTCCGTCCGTTCAGCCTTTACCTGATGCGAAAGCACAATCAGGCGCAAGTGCCGGGACAAATCGTCGCGACCACCACCGACCCTGCCCAAATCCTTCAGCCGCATCCCGACCTGGCCAATGCGCCGGTTTACCCCGTCGTGCTCGCGGGCTTGATGAAGGTGCTGCCGATGGATTGGAAAGCCGAGACCAAAAAACCTTTCTGGTCAGAGAGCAGCCGGTTCCTGCGGTTTCAACCGGAATTTCGCATCGCGGTATTCAATCAATTGCTCCTGCTGGCGGTGGTTTGGCTCACCTTCGTGCTCGCGCGGAAGATTCTGGACTGGCAATCCGCGTGGCTTGCCGCGCTGCTGGTGCTGGGTTCCGACCCGCTCTGGAAATTCAGCGTGTCCGGCCTCTCCACCCTGCTGCTGCTCGTCATCTTTCTCGCACTGGCATTGTGCCTCGCCCACATCGAGGAACTGGGGCGCGCTGAAAATCCCGACCGCCGCCGGCTGCTGTGGCTGGCGGTGCTGGCCGGCGTGCTGGCCGGCATCGGCATGTTGACACGTTATGCCTTTGGCGTGGCCATTGTGCCGGTGGTGCTTTTTCTCATGCTGTTTGGTCCGCCGCGATCGCCGCTGGAAGAATCAGCGACGACCACACCGCTGGCCATGTTACCGCGGCTGTCGTCGCATCCCAAACCTTCACCCGGCATGGCAGTAACGGCCTTTCTGGCATTTGCCTTTGTGGTCATCCCGTGGATTGGCCGCAATCTCGCAGTGAGCGGCACGCTTCTAGGCACGGCGGGTTATGCGCCGGTCGAAGGCACATTTGCGTTTCCTGGCTCAAGGCTGATGCAATCACAAAATCCCGACCTGACCTCCGCGTATTGGGTGATGCCCTACGCCCGCAAATTGCTTGAGAATGTGCGTTCCCTGCTTCAGGGCGACTTGATTCGGTTGGGCGGCAGCTGGGTAAGCATTTTATTCTTTGGCGGACTGCTGCTCGGACTGCGCGGCCTCGCCGCCCGCCGCCTGCGCTATTTCACCATGATGTGCGTGGGCGTGTTCATCGTCGCGCAGGCGCTGGGGCGCACCCAGTTATCTACCATCACACCGGAGACCAACTCGGAAAATCTGCTCGTGCTGCTCACACCACTGGTGGCCATTTTCGGCGTCGCTTTTTTCCTCGCACTGCTGCGGCAAATGGACGTGCCCACGTTGCAGGTCCGCTACTGGGTCGTCGTTCTGCTGGTGCTGATCGCCTGCCTGCCGCTGGTCACCACGCTGCTGCCGCCCAAAAGCTCACCGGTCATTTACCCGCCATATTATCCGCCGGAAATCCAGAAAGTCTCCGGCTGGATGCGCGAAGATGAATTGATGATGAGCGACATTCCCTGGGCGGTCGCGTGGTATGGCCGCCGCCAATGCACTTGGACCACCATCAACGCCAAATACGAATTTTTTGCCCTCAATGACAATCTCCCCAAGCCCATCCACGCGCTTTACCTCACGCTGATCACGCTCGACGGCAAACTTTTCAGCGAGTGTCTGCAGGGCGGGGTGGAGAGCTGGGGAAATTTCGTTTTAAAATCTGCCGCCGCCGACAAGATTCCGCCGGGATTTCCCCTGCGCGTCGCGCCTTATGGCCTGATGACGGGATTGTTCCTTACTGACCGGCAACGCTGGGAAACCGAATAAATCAAACCCATCACGCCGACGCGCGCCGCAGCCGGTCTGCGATGCCAGCCCATTCCGGCAAATCCGGCGGCGCTTCCACGACAATCCATTGCGCACTCGCCGCATCGCAGCGGTGCAGCTCCGCGTAAAGCGCCCGCGCAAACGCCTCCGCATCGTGCGGAATCACACTCACGTTCGCCGCGTCAAAACCGGCGGGAATATTCGTGTGCGCGATGACGTGGCCATCCGCGACTTGAAATTTGAAATTTGAAATTTGAAATCTCAAGTCCGCTTCGTCGCGCCAGTTCAAAACCAATAATTTTGCCTTTGGCGAATAATGTTTTTTTAACTGGCCGGGGCTTTTCAACACGTCCTGACTTTGGGCTTTGGACTTTGGGCTTTGGACTTCGCCGCAAACGGCGGCGAGCGATTCCACATGAATCATTCCCGGCCGCAAAACTCTCGGCGGCGAAACCGTCAGATCCAAAACCGTGGATTCAATCCCAACCTGCGACTGGCCGCCGTCCACGATCAAAGAAATCTTCCCGCTGAGCTGCGCGCGGACGTGCGCCGCGTTCGTCGGCGAAATCTGGTTCGACAGGTTCGCGCTCGGCGCGGCCAGCGGGAAGCCACACTCGCGAATCACTGCTTGAATGAACGGATGACTGGGCCAGCGGATGCCAACGGTTTCGCCACCTGCCGTCACCACATCGGGAATATTTTTTGCGCGCGACAGCACCAACGTCAGCGGGCCAGGCCAAAACGACTTGGAAAGTTTTCCCCCCAATGCTGGAAACTCCCGCACGCAATTTTCCGCCATGTCATTGCTGGCGACATGAACAATGATGGGATTGTGCGAAGGCCGGCCTTTGATCTGGAAAATTTTGGCGACCGCTTTTTCGTCCAGCGCATTGGCGGCAAGGCCGTAAACCGTTTCCGTCGGCAGCGCCACGACTTCGCCAACGCGCAAAAGTTCAGCGGCGCGATGGACAGCTTTTCGGAAAAGCTCCGGCGTGTGGGTGGAAAGGATTTCAGCGGCCACGGCTTATTCGTAGCGCAAAGCTTCAATCGGGTCGAGCCGCGAAGCTTTCCAGGCGGGATAAAAACCGGACACGATGCCGATGGCCGCGCTGGAAACGCACGCAATGCCAATCCACGCATACGGCGTCAGCGTCGGCCAGCCGGTGAAGTGCGAGGTGATTTTCGCCGCCGCCATGCCGAGCGCAATGCCCATGATGCCGCCGGCGGCGCTCAACGTCACCGCTTCGATCAGAAATTGAATCAGGATGTCGCGACCGCGCGCGCCGACGGCCATGCGGATGCCGATTTCGCGCGTCCGTTCCGTGACGCTGACGAGCATGATGTTCATG